>VOFC01006940.1_pt1 | contig 37283 bp, 67 predicted proteins | sample 5384161 | NCBI WGS metagenome assembly VOFC01 (sample SAMN12384722, study PRJNA508395) | human gut metagenome | isolation source: healthy gut B | host: Homo sapiens | reverse complement strand
ACTTCGTGGTCTACTGATTTACCAATATCATGCAGGAGTCCTGCACGTTTTGCCAATCTTACGTCTACACCAACTTCAGCCGCAAGTAAGCCACAAAGCTGTGCTACTTCTATAGAATGCTTTAATGCATTCTGACCATAACTGGTTCTGAATTTCATTCGGCCTAATAATTTCACAAGTTCCGGATGAATGCCATGCACACCTACTTCTAAGGTGGCAGCTTCACCCTCTTCACGAATCATGGTTTCAACTTCTTTTTGCGCTTTCTCTACCATTTCTTCAATTCTAGCCGGATGAATTCGTCCGTCTACAATCAATTTCTCTAATGCAATACGAGCAACTTCTCTTCGTATTGGATCAAATCCGGAAAGGATAACTGCTTCCGGTGTATCATCGATAATTAAATCTACACCAGTCAGTGTTTCTAACGTACGGATATTTCTTCCTTCACGTCCGATAATTCTTCCCTTCATCTCATCATTCGGAAGCTGTACTACAGAGATGGTTGTCTCTGACACATGGTCTGCAGCACATTTCTGAATTGCAGTAACCACATATTCTTTTGCTTTCTTTCCAGCTTCTTCTTTTGCCTGATGCTCCATCTCTTTGATTAATTTTGCAGTATCAAGCTTTACATCTTCTTCAACAGTTTTTAATAGATATTCTTTTGCCTGGTCGGAGGTAAGTCCTGAGATTCTTTCTAGTTCCCGTACACGCTCTTCATGAAGCTTTGTAATTTCAGCTTTCTGTTTGTTCAGCTCTTCTTCTTTTGCTGCAAAACCTGCTTCGCGCTTCTCAATGGCTTCCAGTTTCTTATCCAGATTGGATTCCTTCTGTTCCACTCTGCGCTCGTTTCTCTGAATTTCGTTTCTTCTTTCCTTGATTTCCTTGTCCAATTCGTTCTTCGTACGAATCGACTCTTCTTTAATCTCAAGCAAAGATTCTCTCTTCTTCGTCTCAGCGGTCTTCACAGCTTCATCTATTATCTCACGGGCTTTATCTTCTGCACTGCCAATCTTTGAAGCAGTCTGCTTTTTCTGGTATGCATTTGCAACAAACCAGGTGATAGCACATGTGACAATAAATGTAATTACAACAGCTATAATTACTGCCTGCACAGGAGCACCTCCTTTATTCAATTTTCATTGTTCATATAACATAAATATTCATTCATCTGTCATAAATAACAATAAATAAATTTTATACTTTTTCTAATATTATGTCAAGTAGTCCGGACATTTCATTACACGTAAAATGTCTTCACTTTTATATCCTCTCCGCATCAGATATCCATACTGTTTCTGCATTTCCTTTGCATCCGGCTGCTCCGGATTATAATGTCTCTTTTTAATATTTCAGCAATTTTTTCTGTATCATTATTTTCATAGATTTCTTCTAAGGCCTGCTCTGTAATTTCTTTGGGAACTCCCTTCTGCATCAGTTCCTGCTGTAGCCGGCGGCGGCTCTTACTGCCCTGTCGGTAACTGATATAATTTCTTGCATAGCGCATGTCATCAATATAATGATATTTCTTCACATACTCTATGGCATCAAGAATCAGTTCTTCCGGATATTCACTCTCAGCCAGTTTCCGGTAAAGCCCCTGTTCTGTCCGGTCCATCTTCTCTAAAAGTGCAAGTGCCCGTTTTTTCACCCGCTTACCTACTACTTCATAAAAGAGTTCCTGATACAGTGCCTCGTCTACGGTCTGCCCTTCCTGTAATCTGTAGCGGTGCACCTCACCTTTATATAATACAAGGTGTGTACCATCATCCATACACACCTTATATTTGTTTTTCTTATATTCTGTTATCCCTGAAACAATTCTGTCCATTACTCTGCATCAAGAACTTCCGGTCCGTTTGCAGCTGGAGTCTCTGTTTCTTCTTCACTCTTATCCACTGCATAATGAGCTCTTACTTTTTCTTCGATTTCCTGGCAGACCTGTGGATTCTCTTTCAGATAAGTCTTGGCATTTTCACGCCCCTGGCCAATCTTATCTCCATTATATGCATACCATGCACCGGACTTATTTACAATACCAAGTTCAGAAGCCAGATCAAGGATATCTCCTTCTTTTGAAATTCCTTCTCCGAACATAATATCAAATTCGGCCTCTTTAAATGGCGGTGCCACTTTATTCTTCACTACTTTAATACGGGTACGGTTACCGACAATTTCTCCACCCTGTTTTAAGGATTCAATTCGACGTACATCAAGACGTACGGAAGAATAGAATTTCAATGCACGGCCACCGGTTGTTGTCTCCGGATTACCAAACATAACTCCAACCTTTTCACGCAACTGGTTAATAAAGATTACAATACAGTTAGAACGGTTGATTGCTGCAGTCAGCTTACGAAGTGCCTGTGACATTAGTCTTGCCTGTAAGCCCACATGGGAATCTCCCATATCACCATCAATCTCTGCCTTTGGCACCAGTGCTGCAACAGAGTCTACGATTACAATATCTACTGCACCGGATCTGACCATAGTCTCTGTAATCTCAAGTGCCTGTTCTCCGTTATCCGGTTGTGAAATATAAAGATTATCAATATCTACTCCGATATTCTTCGCATATGCCGGGTCTAATGCATGCTCAGCATCAATAAATCCGGCAATTCCTCCACGCTTCTGTACCTCAGCGACTGCATGCAGGGCAACGGTCGTCTTACCACTGGACTCCGGTCCATATATCTCAATAATTCTTCCCTTAGGAAGTCCGCCTAATCCCAAAGCAATATCAAGACTTAATGCTCCTGTCGGAACAGTCTCCACATTCATCCGGTTGCTCTCATCCCCCAGTTTCATAACAGAACCTTTTCCGTACTGCTTCTCAATCTGGGATATAGCAGCATCCAGTGCCTTTAATTTATCTTCTTTACTGCTGTCTCTTCTCGTATCTTTTACATCTCTCGCCATGTCAATTCTCCTTCATGCGAACTTATGTTCGTTTTCTGATATTATAGTAGTATACTTTCTTCCAAATGTCAACTGCATTTTTAGAAAATATTTTTTTTCTGTCCCTATACATTCTGTAAAGTGGGTATACCCGGCAGAATAGCCAAATATTTTATAGACTGTAAATATTCTCATGTAAAGAAAAAGACTTCTTTCTGAAGTCTCTCATGGAAAGGTATCCTTATCTTAACATAATAAGATTCCGGTTACAAATTAATTTTCTATAAACAATGGAAAACTCTGGCAATCGTTCCATCTTTTTAATCATGATATTCATCCATACCAAGAATCAGGAAAATCTGTTCTAAGTACTTCTCACCAGACCGTTCTCCATAAATGATATGATTGATATACTGCGGACTGCACCCAACCGATGTTGCAAGTTCTTCCTGACTCATCTCAAGTTCTACCAGCCTGCGCTTTATTTCTTTCCCCATTGGAGTAATCTGCCGTTTTGTCTTTGCCATAAAAGTCTCCCCTTTTCTTCTTTATCATTTGTGTTTATATAAAAAATGATGTATAATATGAAAATAATTTCACAAATTACATTATAATTCATAAATATGAATTTGTCAATTCATATTTGCGTATTTTATTTTATTTTTTATTTTCTATACAATATTATTTAATACCTGATAAAGGAGTACACTATGACAATCAGCCAACGTATCTTTGCATTATTACGGGAAAAGAAGCTTTCACAAAAAGAATTATCGGAATACACCGGAATCTCTCCCGCTGCTATCAGCAGCTGGAAATCCAAGGGTACAAATCCTTCTTCTGATAAAATTGTAAAAATAAGTGAATTTTTAGATGTTGATGTATACTATCTTCTGACCGGTGAATACCAGCCGGCTTCCAACCTTCAGATTGCAGAAGAATCAGAATATCATGCTTTCCCATCCGACCCGGATGAACATTTACTGCTCCAGCTTTTCCATAAACTTTCTCCGATGGACAAAGGACGCATCATCGGTCAGTTAGAACAGAAACTTGCTGAAAAATAACTTCTATATTTTTTTATATGCAATGATATATTTTTATAGCAATATGAATCAGGCATTTATTACGCATCTATAAAAATTGTATGATAAAATCCGGACAGTATATTAAGATATACCATCCGGATTTTCTTATCAGTTACAATCATAAAGCTAAAAGCCTTAATACTTCGTCTTTATCCTGCACACCGATGCTCTTTCCCTCAAAAACACCTTTTTTCATTACAACCAGGGTCGGAATGCTCATAATCTGATATTTTAAAGCCAGTGCTGCTTCTTCATCCACATTCACTTTTCCAACCTTTACCTGTCCCTCTAATTCATCCGCCAGTTCTTCTACAACCGGAGACATCATTTTACACGGACCGCACCAGTCTGCCCAGAAATCCAAAAGTACCGGTTTATCTGACTTTAATACTTCTTCTTCAAAATTGTCATTTGTAATCTTTACTACCATTTCGTTATCCTCCTTTACTTTTATAGAAAAGCTTCTATTTTTTCTTTTTTAAGTATGTCTCTTCTTAATTTTGTTTATACCCGGAATTTAATACTTCATTCCGGTCAAGAGTCGGACAGTTCCGCAATGGATTGCCCTTAAGGTCACGGATTTTCTTCATATCGGAAGTTCCGGTAAGCTTGTCCATATCAATATCTTTATTTTCAATCCAGCGGATATGCTCATATGGAAGCTTCTCCAAGCGGATTTCCACATTGTATTCATTTTCCAGACGGTATTTTAATACATCAAACTGCAGTACACCTACTACGCCTACGATAATCTCTTCCATACCACCCTGATATTCCTGGAAAATCTGGATTGCGCCCTCCTGTGCGATCTGCATGACACCTTTGACGAACTGTTTTCTCTTCATGGTATCTACCTGACGTACCCTTGCAAAATGCTCCGGTGCAAAAGTCGGTATTCCTTCGAATTCGAAGTTGTCTTTTGCAGTGGTTAAAGTATCACCGATTGAAAAGATGCCCGGGTCAAAGACTCCGATAATATCTCCGGCATATGCTTCTTCTATAATCTTTCTCTCCTGTGCCATCAACTGCTGCGGCTGGGAAAGACGGATTACTTTTCCACCCTGGATATGTTTTACTTCCATGCCGGCTTCAAACTTTCCGGAACAGATTCGCATAAATGCAATACGGTCACGATGATTCTTATTCATATTTGCCTGGATTTTAAAAACAAAAGCAGAGAAATCGGAACCAAACGGATCAATCAGCCCCTTGTCCGAATTTCTCGGAAGCGGTGATGTAGTCATGGAAAGGAAATGCTTTAAGAAAGTTTCTACACCAAAGTTCGTTAAAGCAGAACCAAAGAATACCGGTGACAGTTCTCCCCTGGACACCAGATCCATATCGAATTCTGCACTTGCACCATCTAACAATTCAATTTCTTCATCCAATTTATCCCGGTATTCCTGCCCGATTTCTGTTGTCAATGCCGGATCATTAATATCAAAATCTTTTTCTTCACCTTCCTTGGTTCCCTTCAAGGTATCAGAGAACAGCATGACTTTTTTCGTATTCCGGTCATAAACTCCCTTAAAATTCTTTCCGGAGCCAATCGGCCAGTTAACCGGACAGGTAGCAATGCCAAGTTCTTTTTCGATTTCATCTAATAAATCAAAGGTATCATTAGCATCACGATCCATTTTATTGATAAATGTAAAAATCGGAATGTGACGCATTACACAGACTTTAAACAGTTTTCTGGTCTGTGCCTCTACACCTTTTGAACCATCGATTACCATAACTGCAGAATCAGCAGCCATCAGGGTACGATAGGTATCTTCCGAGAAGTCCTGATGTCCCGGTGTATCCAAAATATTGATGCAATATCCACCATGATCTTGTACTTCGCTTCCATCCTCCCGTCTGCTCTTAATATACTCCGGATTCCCCGGACAATGACGTCTCTCATAGAGCGGACAATAGCAGAACAGACAGTTCATCTCCTCAATGCCCTCATGGCACGGATAATACACTCCCGGTTGGAAAAAAAAGCGATATGAATTCTCTGTCATTATACCACCTCCTCATCGTCTTTGACAATAAGCGTCGTAAGATAGCTTCCGCTCTCCCCAAGCGCCTCCACTCCCAGGCGGATCCGCTCATCCGCCATTCCGCAGTTCTCCACACAGTAGACGGACATTTTTTTCTCCTTCTGCTGTTCTTCCAACAGCGCTTTTAAATGCGCGAGACTTTTTCCGGATTTCATGTACACCCGGGTGCCGGAAAGCGCCATCGTCTCCTCCACCTCGTACGATCCCGGAATTACATGGATCTCATCCCGGTTATCCCCGAGCGATATTCCAAGACTCGCCGCAGCCGCACAAAAGGACGGCACGCCGCTTATCATTTTAACATTGCCGCCCCACGCCGCGATTCTGCGGTGAATGTAGCCATATGTGGAATAGACGGACGGATCTCCGATCGTTAGAAATGCCACAATCTTTCCTTCGGTAAGATAAGAAGCAATCCGCGCAAAAATCTCCTCGTGCGCCCTGCGCAGCTTTTTTTCTTCCTCCTTTGTCATCGGAAACGGCAGGCAGACAAGTTCCTTTTTCTCAATTCCGGGGTACGCCTGCCTTGCAATCTGATACGCATGGCATCCCGCCGGATCCGCCGCCGGAAGCACGATAAGATCGCTCTCCTCCATACAGCGGAGCGCCTTTACGGTCACCAGCTCCGGATCGCCGGGACCCACGCCGATCCGTAGAGGGTTCCCATGCAGTGCCGCAGATGTCTGAAATAGCACTCTCTCACCGGCTCATACTCTCCAATCCCCTTTAACAGGCAGACCGGTTCATATCCCGCCTCGCGGAGTGCGGCAGCAAAGGAATCCTCCTCTCCTGCCATATCATGATTGGCATGATCTCCCGCAACCATCATAAACGGCGCCACAAGCACACGTCCGCTCTTATGCCTTGAGGTCCTCACCCTCCCGATCACATCGTCAATCGTAACGCTTCCCTCCACGGTCGCCACATAGACGTCGTTCTCTGTCACCTGTGCAAGCACACATTCCAGACGCTCGTAGCTCTCATCCGCCGCATGCTCACTTCCATGACCCAAAAAAATCACCGGCGAAGATCCGCCTCCGCCACCACCAATTCCCCAGAAGCCTCCGCCGTTCTCTGATAATCCTCCGGTGTCTTAAGCAGCGCATCCGCAATCCGAACGTCCTCAAACCACGGTGCGCAGTCTGTTACCTCCTGCTTCATCCGGTGGTCTCAATCCGTCAATGATGTGGGTCGGAAATACGATCACACGCCGCACCCCGGCATCGCGCATCCGGCAAAGCGCCTGCCTCACATCATCTTTCGCGATGCCGTCCCGCTCTCTTAACACCTTCCTCACAGTGCTGCTGGAATACGCCTCCTCCACCAGATCATGTGGATACTGCTCTCTGACAAGCGCCACCATCTGATCGATATTCTTTTCTCTTGTCTCCTGATAAGTCGTTCCAAAGCTCACGACCAATATGCCACGCTCCATCGCGCACCTCTCTTTCTCTGCCGCCGGTACACATGCCCTCCCCGATGCATTCACCGTTCCGGCACACCTGCTGTCTCCAAATTCACACGCCGTCTCCTGCAGTCAACCGCCATTTCAAGTTTTCCTTCAAATGATGTAGCGCCTCTACAGGGATCAGCTTTCCGAGTGTTTTTGCATACTCGCGCAGCGCGCGGTTCGCTTCGTTGTAAAAGGCCCAAAGGTTTCCGCACAACAGACACACGTCTCACACGTCTTTATCCACGACCTCGCCTCCGCGATCTCCTTCTCTGCGACCGGGAAAAACGGCTTCACGGAAACCACCCGGCTTGCCGCGGCACACGAATCCTGATATTCCACATCATTCTCCATCAGAATTCCCGCCGCAAACGGCACATTTTTCCGCTGTAAAGCATGATAGACCGGTATGCCGCTGCCCGCGCCGCCGATCACAAAGATCTTCGGCCGGCTCTTATTTCCGCGCAGATACACAGCTCCTGTCCGCGGATCAAAACACTCCGCGTCCACACCGTATAATTTCTGAATATAATCACCCGAAAATACCTCCTCCGGCGTCCCTGTTTTTCCGATGTGGTCTCCCTCCACACAGGCGATCACATCCGATACCTTTAGCGCCAGATCCAGTTCGTGGAGCGACATGACAACCGCCATATTTCTTTCTGCCGCGAGTCTTCGGATACTGGATAAGATGTCGATCTTGTAACGCATGTCCAGATAGGAAGTCGGTTCATCCAGAATCAGAATCCGTGGCTCCTGGCAGATGGCGCGCGCTAACATCACCCGCTGTCTCTGTCCGTCGCTGATCTGTGAAAAATTCCGGTCCGCGGTGTCCCTGGCATGCACCAGCTGCATGGCATCATCCACAAGCTTCCAGTCTTCTGCGGAGAGAATCCCGAGCCTTCCGGTATACGGATACCTGCCGGTCGCAACCACCTCGCGGCAGGTCATAAACTCCGGATGAAGCCGTTCCGTCATCACCATCGCAAGCGTCCGTGCACTTCCTCTTCCCCGCATCCGGCTCATGGATGTCCCCCAGAAAGATCGTTCCTCCAAGCTCTGCAAGCTGTCTGGTCACGGTTTTTAATATCGTGGATTTGCCCGCACCGTTCGGTCCGATCAGCGTCAGGACGTTTCCGGGACTTACATGCAGCGAAATATGGTTAAGCAGAGCTTTTCTGCCGTACCCTGCCGCCACATCCTCAAGCCTGATTCCAGACTCTTTTTTCCTCTGTTCCATCACACGTTCCTCGTTACCTGTCCTCATTCCTGCGCAGCATCATCACAATCACTACCGGCACCAGAAATACGGCTGTCACCGAACTGATCGAAAGCTCCGTCGGAGCAAACACCGTCCTCGCAAAGCCGTCGCAAAACAGCGTGATAATTGCCCCCTGCCCAGAAAACAGCCCGGTATCAGCAAAAGCGGTTTCGCCGTCTTCATCGCCGTCTTCACCAGATGCGGAACCGCAATTCCCACAAAGGAGATCGGTCCGGCAAAGGCCGTCACGCAGGCAGACAGCAGACTCGACAGCAGAATCAGCAATACGCGAAGCAGACGGATCTTAACGCCCATGTTTCTCGCATACGCCTCGCCCATCTGATACGCACCGATCGGTTTTGCCAGAAAAAAGGTCACTCCCATCGTGACTGCCACCACCGCTGTCATCATCCGCACATTCGACCAGGTCATTCCGGAGAGACTGCCCATCGACCAGTTGTGAAGGTTCACAATGTTGGAGTCATCCGCAAACGTCACGCAGAAATCCGTGATTGCCGAACAGATATAGCCGATCATAATGCCGCATACCACAAGCATGGACATTTTTTTACCCGGCAGGAAATTAAGAGCACGAACCCCATCGCAAGCATCGATCCGGCAAACGCCGCCACAATCATGCCGAGCGAACTGATCGCCCCTGCCCATTTCAAAGGGCAATCATCGTCAGCGCAACCACAAGCTTCGCCCCGATGAGATGCCAAGCACATAAGGTCCCGCAATCGGATTCTGAAAAATGACTGCAGCAGAAATCCCGCAACAGAGAGCGCTCCCCCCAGAATAACTGCCGCACAGATCCGGGGCAGGCGGATCTCCCAGACAATCTGCCGCGCCGTCTCATCCGCCGTGCCTCCAAAGCGGTGCAGCAGAATGTCCGCAATCTCACTTCCCGTCATCTTGACACTTCCGGAACCGATATTAAAGAAAAACAACCCGCCAAGCAGCAGGATCATCGCGCCAAAGGCTATCACATATCGTTTCATTCTTACCTCACGTGTTTTAAAAACCGATAATTCTCGTCTGTCTCATCCGCAAGCACCTTGTGCAGATCCTCAATGAAATCGCAGGTTCCCGTCGATTCCTGAAAGAAATTGCTTCCGGTACAGTATACATTTCCCTCTTTTACTGCCTTAAAAATCAGAAAACAGCGTGCTTTTTGCCAGAAGTTCATCGACACTGTAAAGCTCCCCCTCGATCGTACTGTTGTAGATGAGGATGTCGGCGTCCTTCGCTGCCGCATAAAAATCCTCCATCTGCATGTTCATCGTGGACAGGGCATTCTCCTCCGCCGAAAGACGGTCGTTTAGGACGTAGGTACCGCCGGCGAGCCCGATCATCTGCGCAATATAGTCATTCGGCTTGCGGACATTGACCGCTCCGTTCGCCGTGATATAAAAAAAGATGCCACCGTGCGGCCTGTATCTTCCTTTTCCATGATTGGTTCTATTTTTTTTTAGCTGTTCTTCATAAAATGCATCGGCTTCCTGTTCTTTCCGGATACAAAAGACCATATAACCGGATCCACTCCAGTCTTCCGAGCGGATGCTCTTCATAGCTGGAACGTTCCACCATGACCGGTATGCCAAGGCTTTCCAGCTTTTCTTTTACCTCCGGATTATGTCCGATCATTGTGTTCTCCAGTGCAAAGTTGCACTCTTCCTTTAATATCAGTTCATAGTCCGGTTCATTATATTTTCCTGCGTACAGCATGCTACCGCTTTTCCATGGCAGATGCCGCTTTCTTCTATATACCAGTCAGACTCTTTCACTCCCTGTAAGCCGGACGTCAGAAAGCGCTCCGATCTCACGGATCATATCCATCACCGAGGAGGACACCAGATACGTGTGATCCAGCGGCTGTTTTAACACAACCACATCCTCCGGCACATGTTCCGGTACCGGAACATTCTCCGGCACCAGCAAAAACCGGCTGTCAGCGATCGTAATCAGATCATACTCCCCGTACTGCTCCACACGATACTGCGTGGCATAAGAGAGATCCCACTGCCCCGTCTTCGTCAGTTCCGAAAAGTCCGTCTCTTTTAACGCAAATGACAGTGTGTACTCAATCTCATGCGGCACGCTCATGGCTGTCGTATCCGCAATCACCGAGATCTCACATGGCAGCTTTTCAATCGGAATCGTAAACGTCGAGTTCTCTCCTGCCTCTGCCTCGTTGTAGCAGGTCTCATCCTCTACCATCATGTAATCATAATACGGGCTGCTCCACACGATGGTGGCATATATTTTGCCGTCCTTCACCGTAAGCGCCGCCGGTGAGTCCACCGTCGCCCTGCCGCTGCCGCCGGTGAGCGTAACGTCCGCCTGATAGGTTCCGTCCGCCAGTTTTTCACTCTGCGGCGTGTGGCACGCTGTGAGAAAACAGATTACAGACAGCAGGCATACGATCAGTTCTGTTACTTTCTTCTTCATCTCTTACTCCGCAACCGGGTCGGATACACTCACCTTGTGATCGTACCACACACCCTTGGTTCCAAGGATTGCCAGATCAAACTCCTGATCCAGTGCTTCCACCGGCACATCAAATGCGTATACTTCTTCCGTTGTTCCGTCACTGTAGGTTACGGTATCCTTCGTCGGCTCAAGCAGCTTGGCTCCGCTCTTCTGCGCGTCCTCGGCGGTTCCCGGATACAGATTCACAATACTCTGTGACACAAGACTTACGTGAATGGTCATCTTGCCATCTTGACGGTAAGCGTGCCGCGTCCGGCACATGCCTCATTTACATGGAACATGCTGCTGTCAGTGTCGAAGACGGCACTGTACGTGCCGTCCTCCAGATCTCCTGCTGTGGTTGCTGCTGCGACAGTATCTACGCTGCCGAGCGAATCGATCGCATCCTGTGTATGGGATACATACAGCTGCTCGATCGTATCGATTCTTCCCCAGACCTGCAATCTGGCATGTGACGCTCTCAAAAGATCCGTCTGCCTCAAACATGCTCTTCCAGGAATCATCATCATCCCCTGCCATATCGTTGTTGGCATGATCTCCTGCCACTACCATGAGCGGTCTTAATACCACTTTCGTGTAACCAGCTTCCTTGACTGCCGCAATCACTGCCTCGCATGCAGTCTCTTCCGGCTCCCCTTCTACGGTGCCGATGAAGACATTCGCGTAGTTTAAGTCCTTCATCACACTTGCCATCTGGCTGTAGCTACCTTCGCGGTATGAGCGGTTCCATGTCCCATGAATACGAATGCGGTACCATCCTCTGCTGCCGCATCCAGGAGTCATAACCTGCCTCTGCAACTGCCTCTGCCGTGATTGCCTTTGCAACGGCTTCCTTATCGTCATTGATCACGGTTGCATCTGTGCCAACCTCACCGCAGGAGCGGTTCTGCAACTGCAACGGATACAAACTGATCGCGGTACTTCTCCACTGCTTCCATCAGCTCGTCATACTCTGCGCCATGCATCAGATGGGTCGGCTGAATCACAAGGTTCTTCACCCCGTTTGCCACCGCGCGGTCTAACGCCTGGTCTACATTGTCGATCTTCTCATCGTCTCTCGCCTGTACATGATTGATGATAATCTGTGCGGTAAACGCTCTTCTTACCGACCAGTCCGGATAAGCCTCCGCGATTGCTTTTTCCACGCCTCCGATATCCTCGGTACGGCTGTCATTGAATGATGTACCAAAACTTACAACAAGGATCTCATTCTCACCGATCTCATCTTCATTTAAAGGATCGTCCTTGGAAGCGTCGCCGGTATCTCTTCCGAAATAATCCGGATCTGCGTTCTCACCTTCGACAAGTTCCTTCTGTGCGTCAGTCAATGCATCCCATGCCGCCTTTGCCTCTGCACACTGCGCATCGGTCTCATCCGTGCGCTCCTGCACGTAGATTGCATCGATCAGCGCTGCAACATGATCTGCCGCATCCTGATCGGATACTGCCTCTGTCCCGGTCTCCGCAACAGCCTCTGTCTGTGCTGTCTGCACGTTCTCCTCTGTGGTTTGCCTCTGTCTTACTGCCGCATCCACCGATCATGCCGGCTGCAAGCGTCACAGCTTAATAAGAGTGCCAGTGTCTTCTTTTTTCATAATTCCTCCTGCTGATGATTGTATATTTCCCATAAAACAACAGAAAGAAACTCCGTTCTATGAAACATAGAAACGGGCAGCTGATCAACACACAAAAAGTACGACCAATTACTCGTGATCCGGAATCTCTTCCTGTACTATCATAACTGGCAGGTTTCTGGCTGATAGATCCTCATGCAGCTACTTACCTTCCCGGCGCATGCGCGCCAGTGGCGTAAGCTTTCGTATCTGCACTCCCTAATCACAGTGACGAGATCGTACAGGATTCCCACCTGTTTCCCTTTTTAACCGGTACAAAGGCTCATCTGTGCATCTTCTGCACATACCTTTGCACCGGCACCAGTTATTTTATGAAATTAAAAAACATATTACCATTGCATGTTTATTTTTTCAAGTAAATTCTGTCCGCCGCTTTTTTCAGGAAACGGTACGCGTATTCCGGATTGGAGTAATAATATAGATGCGGAATCCATCCATTGCGACGGACTCTCATGAACGCCTCCACGATCTTCCGTTTACCGGCTTTTTGGACCGCACCCACGCCGTTGTCCGTGCTGTCATAATAGTGAAACTCATGCCCCGCAATCTGTGCGCCCGCCGGGAGGAAGTTCTCCTCCTTTTCCGTAAGCATCCACATAGCCGAAGCGCACCAGTTTCCCGGTATTTATAGCCGACGCTGGAATCACTCCGCCATCGGATGCTTTGCTCCCTCATCGTCACAGAGCGTCTCATGCAGATGGGGAATCCGCCACACTCCGCGATCGTCGGCAGACCGTCCGCCACCGCGTCGTGCACCGCTTTTCGCATTGGGATGTTTTCGACAGCGCTTTTGCATGCAGTTCCGGATATCCGCCGCCTAAGATCAGTCACTGCAATCCCCTCCGGCAGGCTCTCATCCTGTAACGGAGAGAGAACGGCACCATCTCGGCTCCGCCTCCCGCAGCAGCTGCAGATTGTCCTCATAGTAAAAACCAAACGCCGCGTCTCTTTGCAATTCCGATTCTTACATCCGCAATCTTTTTTTTCGGCACCGGATCTGTCTCCAGCGCTTCTGCGGATGCGGCAATCGCAAGACTTCCCGCAGTCAAGCGTTTTTCCGAGCGTATCCGCCACCGTCTGAATCTGCTTTTTCACATCCGCAATCTCTTCGGGCATCACAAGTCCTAAATGTCTGCTGTCCCAGTGCAGTTCCGCTTTAACTTCGGCAGACACCCCCAGCACTGGAAGCAACAGCTCGCGCTCTATTTCGGGACGGATTGTCTCACAGAATGTTACCGATGTCTGATTTAAAGATCACGCCCCGGATCAGATGATGCCGGTCATAGTCAGAAAGCCCCTTATGACCGGCAGAATGGAACGCCCCATTCCATGTGCGTTCACCACCAGAATCACAGGCGTCTTCGTTACCTCTGCCAGATGGTAGGACGATCCTCCTTACCGGATTCCACCGAGGCCGTCGTAAAGTCCCATCACGCCCTCCATTACCGCAAGGTCTGCGCCCTCTGCCGCGCGCGCAAAAAGGCTTTTCGTCATTCTCTCCCCAGTGAAAAAAGTGTCCAGATTCCGGGAAGGGACTCCGAGCACCGTCCGATGGAACATCGGATCGATATAGTCCGGCCCGCACTTGATGGCACTGACGCTTTTTCCTTCCTGTGAAAAAAGCATCATCAGCGCACAGGAGAGAAGCGTCTTGCCGCTCCCGCTTCCCGCCGCCGCAATCATGATTCTGGAATGTTCATCTTACCTCTCCTCCCGTCTGTCCGGTTTTGTTCTTCCCCCCTCGCCGTTCTCCGACAGGGGAAAAAGCGATCACATAGATCGGATTCTCCGCCTGCATCAGATGATGGGTGCCAGCCTTTTACGGCTGACCGCAATCTGTGTAATCTCTTCGTCACAGATCAAAAAGCTCCTTCCGCAGTGCCACAACCTCGGCGACCGTCTCAAGTGAGACGGCATTTAAGACAACACGCACATCCGGTTTTCTCCCGGAGTGCCAGAAGGATCTCCGCAGTCTGCCGCCGCTTCCGCCGATGAACGCGTGCGTCGGCGCCGGGAGTTCCCCAAGACATTCCGGCGCCTCCCCTTTACGACAACAAGGTTCTTCACGCCTGCACGCGATGCATTTTCCGCAATCAGTCCGCAGGCTTCCTCCCTGTTCCACGGCGTACACCCGCAGCTGTTTTGACCGCAGCGCCGCCTCCACCGCAATCGAGCCGGTTCCGCTTCCGATATCATAAAATACGCTCTGACGTTTAACCCGAGCCTGCACAGAGACAGCCAGCGGATCTCCTCCTTCGTCATGGGGACTCGTCCGCGCACGAACCAGCGGTCAGGGACTCCCGGAGTGAGCGTCTCCCCCTGTGCCCCCCAGTTTTCAATCAGGCAGGCATAAGTCCATCGTCCTTTAACGTCCGGCACACTTCCGGCGTTCCGTGCCAGATCCGCTCTTCCTGTAGGAAAGCTGGTATCCGATGGTAAAGCTCCACCCCGGACAGTCCCGCCGCCTCAAGTTCTTCCCCGATGCGGATTAGATCGCTTCTGCCTGAAACAATCAGAAATACCTTTTTCTCCCTGCGCACACACGCGGTAACATCCGCCTCTCTCCCGTGTGTGCTGACTATTTTCGCGTCCTGCCAGCTTTTACCTGCGCGCCGCCAGATAGGAGAGCGAGGAGATTCCAGGACAGATGGTGATCCCGGCCTGTAATTTCCCAAGGCGCACTTCTTCCTGCAATGCCTTATACACCGCCTCTGCGCCGCTGTAAAATCCCGGTATCGCCGGAAAATAAGATGGCAATCCGCCCGATTTTTCTTTCCCTGCAGGAATAAATATACGGAAGAAGATCTGCCGGAAGGTACGCCTCCCGTTTTCTGCATCCGGTGCGATCAGAGAATCCGCCGCGGCAAGCAGCCGCTTCGCTCCGCAGACCACCTCCGCCTGCGCAATCGCCTCCCCCCTGCCTCGCCGGTGAGCAGCTTTCCGTTCCCCATCCCGATTCCCACAAGAGAAATCTGCAGCGGCTGACGCTTCGTCCCGCTCTTTTCCCGCAGAGCGTTTCAATTTCGGACAGGACTTTTCCATGCTCATCCCCGCCCGCCTGCTCCGGATTCTGAATCATGACCACCGGGATTTTCTTGTGTGCTCTGCCGCGCGGATCTTCTCCGGAAATCCGCCCGCCTGTCCGCTCTCCTTGGTCACCAACACGCCGATGTCATACTGCCGGATCAGCGCCTCGTTGAGCTCTGTTCCAAAAAGGTCCCTGCATGGCTATGATCTGCTTCCCGGAATCTGTTCCTGTGACAGATTTCGATACTCTCCACCCCCGGAAGCACACGCACAAAAAGCCTCTTGCGGATCTCCTCCCGGACGGCATCAGGCGTGCAGTTCCTTGCTTCCTGTCGTAAGAAGAATGTTTCCCCGGCAGACTTAGACAGCAGTTCTACACATTCCTGCGTGTCCGCCACCGTATGTATCATCCACTCGTGCTCTGCGATCTCACGCTCCGCTGCCGTGCTCGGCTGAGCCTTAAATAGGGAAGATTGGTCTTTTTTGCGCTCTCTTTGATGTGCTCCGTCACCTCCACCGCGTAGGGATGTGTGGCGTCCACCACTGCAAGAAATGTACCGGTTCGCATGAGTTCTTCCATCTCCGGTTCGCTCATACGGCCTTCCCGGATCACAAGGTGCTCCTGCGGGCGCATCACTTCCCTGCCGTACTCGGTCGCCACACTCGCCACGCAGTCGATCTGTCTGGCGCAGAGTGCCTCCGCCAATTCTCTTCCTCCGTTGTCCCGGAAAAAATCAATATTTCTGCCATATTCTCTCCATTTCCAGACCTCTTATCCGCGCCCTTCGCGCGCCCTGGCGCCTGCCCCGATCTGATAGCCGCGCTTTGTGACAAGCTTATCTCCCATAATGACCGACTGTGAGTTGCCGATAAATACCGTGGTAAACATATTCACCTGAATCTCACGAAGTTCCTGCAGGGTGCAGGTGTGCCGTCTCCCCGTCTCTTCCGATGTTTTCCACATAGCCGCAGGCACGCGTTCCCTTCGCCCCGGCATCCAGCAGAATATCACAGGCGCGCTGCAGATAATCTGCTCGCTTCCTGCTCGACGGATTGTAGAGCGCTATCGCAAAATCCCCCAGAACAGCTGCCCGAAGCCGCGCTTTTAATCTGCTCCCACGGAGTCAGAAGATCGCTTAAGCTGATCACGCAGAAGTCATGGTTTAACGGCGCGCCGAGCACTGCCGCACCGCTGCTTGCCGCGGTAATTCCCGGTACCACCGTAAGCTCGCAGGACGGATACTCCTCGCTCATCTCATACATGAGTGACGCCATCCCCATGTAATTCCTGCGTCCCCGCTGCAGATTAACGCTACGCGTTTTCCCTTCTTGGCCTCCTCATAGCACATCCTGCAACGCTCCACTTCCTGGCGCATCGGGGTCGACAAAAATGTTTTCCCCGAAAAGCGTTCCCCGAGAAGATCCAGATACACCGTATATCCCACAATTACCTCACAGGATTCCAGCACAGTGAGCGCTTCCTGTGTCATATCATCCTCTCTGCCCGGTCCCATTCCGACAATATAGATTTCATGTTTCATCAAAACTTCACACTCCATTTTCTTCTCTGCTATGGCAAGCGTCTTGCCCTCACATGCCGTCTTTTGCACCAGAAGTCTGCCGCCCTCCCCCGCCGCGCAGACCGCAGCGCGCTCACACACATTATCCACACCGACCTGTTGCGCCACAAAGCCGGATGACGTGAATGTACCGTCCACACCTGCAGGCGCCCGGCCGGATAAGTGAGAAAAGGAACCGCTAACTGCTCTGCCAGTGCCAGAATTCCTACCTCATCCGCCTTTACATCGACCGACGCGATTCCCGCCACCGCCATGCTGGAAAGCTTCTCTTTTTCCAGGGTCTCCCCGCACAAACGCTTCCAGTTCCTCTTCGCTTTTGCCCCTTCTGCACCCGACGCCAAGCAGCAGGCAGGACGGAATCAGCCATAAGCTGCATCGTTCCCCGGCTTCGCACTGCGGCGCGACCAGCACATCCACCGGCTCCTTTGGCGGATACGGTACCAGTCTTACCTCCGGCGGAATCTCTCCTTCACATTCTCCGGCGACGGACATGGTAAGATACCCGGCGCGCAGAAGCCCGGCGGACACCCGGGCGATTCCGTCATGACCGGCAACGGCAAGACGGTTTGACGCTGCAAACACATCCACCGCAAAAAGCCCGTTCACATCCGTCGCCGTGGTGAGCACGGCAGTCACGCGAGGGCTCTTGAAAGTTCCCCGGCAAGCCGGTTGGCTCCCCCATAATGGCCTGCAAGAGCGGGATCACAAACTGCCCCGCCTCATCCGCCACGAGCACCGGAACATCGGAAAGCTTATCTTTTACATGCGGTGCGATACTCCTGACCGCAATCCCGCATGCCCCCGATAAACAGGAGCGCATTTCCCGCCGCAAACTGTTTTCCTGTCCATTCGGCAAGTGGCTGATCCACGGAAATCCCTATCCCCCTGCCCGGGCGTCGCTGCATTTTGTATATAATTTACAGGACCATACGGCATCCATCGCTTCCTGAATGTGTTCTGCCAGTTCTGCCCCCCTGTAAGTAAAGCTGATGACAGCTATGTCCGTCTTCTTCACTTTGTCTCTCCCTGTTCCTTTTTTGCCTTCCGGTATCCCGTGGTAAACCCGGGATCATACAGCTTCGAGCGCTCATACCCCGGCGCTGCCAGCACATCTCCCACCAGAATCAGCGCCGTCTTCGTAATCTGATGCTCCACCGCCACAGCAGCAAGCGTCTCCACCGTGCACACGTACGCCTCCTCGTCCGGCCAGGTCGCCTTATAGACGATCGCTGCCGGCGTATCCGGCACGCATACCCTCCGTCCATCAGTCTTTTCGACAGTTCTTTTACCATTCCCGCACTGTAGACTGCCATGGACGCCTGATGTGCGGCAAAACTCTCGATGCTCTCCCGCTCCGGCACTGCCGTGCGTCCTGCCATCCGCGTGATAATCAGGGCTCTGCGAGATCCCCGGCAGCGTATACTCCAGATTCAGATCCGCCGCCGCGCCAAAAGCATGCGCTGACGCCGGGACAGCTCTCATAGAAATCCCTCCGCTGCAAGTACATCCATCTGTTCACGCACCGCCCCGTAGAGACTCGGCTCCCCGGTGTGAAGCCGCACGGTGGTAAGCCCTTTTTCTCCGCTTCCCGGATGACCGCAAGCACTTCCTCCAACGTCATTTTTGCGCTGTCATAGATCTTTGCCCCGCTTCCGGCATAAGAAAAGAAGCTCCGATTCACGAGCGATCCCGCATAGATAATGACATCCGCCTGCTCCAGCAGTCTCATTCCGCGGACCGTGATTAAATCCTTTGCTCCCGGACCCGCCCCGACAAAATATACCATATCGTTTCCTCCTTAAACTGCGTTACTGCAAGTGTGCCTCTTTCCCTGCGGATTTGTTCCAGAAGTTCTACCGCCCCGTCGCTTCTCGCCAGCTCGCCGTACCCGTTCGCATAGAGAATGCATTCCACACGCAGTTCTCTTTCACCCGCTTCTTTAAATAAAAAAGAATCTTTTTCATTAAAAGTTCCATCGTCGCGGAAAGACATCCGTCCTGCAATGTAGGCGAGCGCCTCCTCCGTCACAAGACAGTCTAAGATCTTCCCCAGCGTATCGGGCGCACACCCGGCGCGGTATGCCGCAGCCATCAGAGCTCCATGCGCGTCCGCCTCCCCTGGAATGTGTGTCCATAATTCCGCCGGAGAGCTTTACCAGCTTTCCGATGTGTCCGGTCAGAAGCACCGCCTCAAATCCGAGCTCCACCGCCATATCCATCGTCTTCCCCTGATAAAATTGCTGCACTTGACGCTTCGATCCAGATCGAACCCGTAAGCGCGCTTCATATATTCAGACCGTAATTTCCCGGTGAGATTGCCGCAAACCGTTTTCCCTCTTCGCGCTTCTGCTTAAGCCCACATAGATCGTGTCAAGGAGCGCCTGACTGCTCATGGGCTCCACAATTCCGGTCGTTCCAAGGATTGAGATACCGCCCACAATACCGAGTCTCGGGTTGAACGTCTTTTTTGGCAAGTTCCTCTCCCCCCTGCACCGAAATCTCCACCAAAAGGCTCCCCGCATAATCGGTAAGCGCACACACTTCTTCCACCTCGCGGGTAATCATCTCCCGCGGCACATGATTGATCGCCGCGCTCCCGACGGGCTGGTCTAACCCGGTCTTGTGACCGTTCCGACACCCGCGCCTCCCCTGTAATAAGAATCTGCGGTTTTCCGCAGTCTTTTTCCTGTTTCTGCTCCTGCCAGGATACTTCCGCAAAAATCAGGGTTCCCGTCGTGATGTCCGGATCATCTCCGCCATCTTTTCTGACAGCACAGCGCACGGAATGCTCCGTGCGGCTGATCTCTTCCATCCTGGCATGGTAGAGGGATGCCTTTTGGCGTGGTGATGGTAATCTCGTGCTTTTGTCTGCAGGTAAGAAGCATATAAGCCGCCGCCTTTGCCGCCGCTGCGGCGCAGCTTCCCGTCGTAAATCCATAGCGCATGGGCTCACCTCCCAAGCTCGTAGAGAATCGCATTGCAAATGGCAGCCGCGACATTGCTGCCGCCCTTTCTTCCACGGTTTACAATATGCGGTATCTTCGTCTGTAAAATCAGTTCCTTCGCCGCCTCCACATTGACAAACCCGACCGGAACGCCGATGATGAACGCTGGGCGGTAGCCCTCCTCTATCATCCCGTATAGCTGAATTAAAGCTGTCGGCGCATTTCCGATCGCAAAGATGACCGGTTTTTCGATCTTTGCCGCCCGTTCCATGCTCACGGTGGCGCGGGTAACGCCCCGCTCCTTCGCCTCTCTTGCCACATCCTCGTCCGCCATAAAGCAGTGTACCGATCCGCCGTAGCGTGCGAGCACGCGCTTGTTGATGCCGGAGAGCGCCATGTTGGTGTCCGTCACAATGTCCGCGCCCTCTGTGATGAGCCACTTTGCCGTCTCCACCGCTCCCGTAGAGTAGGTCATCGTCTGCGCATAGGAAAAATCGGCGCTCGTGGATCACACGCTTCGTGACCATTGCTTCCTCCACCGGCAGCGTAATCCCCCGAAGCTGCAATTCTTCCTCGATGATGGAAAAGCTGCGCTTCTCTATCTCCTGCGGCATCACATACTCGATTCCGTCGGGCACTGCTGCCGGCTTTTTATCATCTTTGCCGTTTTCCACCACGCTGCTTTCCGTCACCTGCGCCAGCGCCGCAAGCAGGCGTTCATTCTCCTCGCGCCGTCTGACCGCAATCCGGTAATATCCCCGGAAAGCCCCCGGTAATTGCTGCAGTCGCGGATCAGAATCCCCTTCTTTAAGAGCTCTTTTGCCAGCGGACGCCCGTCCTTTATCATCAGGAAATTGGCGTTTGACGCAAACACAGTGATGCCAATTTCCGACAGCTGCTCCGTAAGCCAGGCACGCTCCCTGCAGACAAATGCCACCGAGTGCTCCACATACGCACGCTGCCCGCAGGCCACACATCCCGCCTGCTGCGCAAACACCGACAGATTCCACTCCGGCAGATCGGCTCTTATCGCTTCCGTAAGAGCAGCATCGCTGCAGACGAGATAGCCGAGCCGCACTCCCGGCATGGCATAGAGCTTCGTAAATGCCCGCACGATCACAACTCCCGGATAATTCCGATACTTTTTAAAAAAGGAATAGCGTTCTTCCTCCGGTGAACGTCACAAAACATTCGTCCAGAATCAATGTCACGCCGTTCTTCTGACATCGCTCCGCAATCTTCTCCAACAGTCCCGGCTCCACCCCCGTCCCCACCGGATTATTCGGGACTGCCAGAAAAACGGCGTTCACCCCCTCCCCTGATGGCAGTAAGAAAGCGCTCCGTCACCGCGTAGCCGTCCGTCTCAAGCAGTTCGTGGCAGCAGATCTCTGCTCCCACAGACTTTGCCGCATGCTCATATCCGTAAAATGACGGCACGGCAAGCAGCACCTTTTTTGCGTGAACCGCTCTTAAAATAGCGGGAAACAGTTCTGACGCACCGTTTCCGCACACAATATCCTCAGGCGCAATCCCTTTTGCCCCCGCAATGGCATCCCGCAATGCCTCCGACCGGATATCCGGATACCGCTCACACCATGCCACTGCCGCCTCAAGCGCCTCACGCACTCTCTGCGGCATCCCGAACGGATTGATGTTGACCGAAAAATCAAGCGATACCTGATTGCGGTATATGTCTCCTCCATGTATGTTCTGCTGCACCATCCCGGTTCTTCCTCCTGTTCTGTCTCTATGCTACCACACAATGGCTGTCACGCACAACCAGACAGCCATGCAAATTCCCCATCCGAAAAATGCCATCCCGTACAGCAGGCGGTTGGCACGTCTGATATCCTCTGTCTCCACCGCTCTGAGCGGATCACCGATGTACGGCTTTTTGACGATTCTTCCAAAATAGCTGGCATCTCCTGCCAGTCTTATGCCGAGCGCTCCCGCACATGCCGCCTCGGTCTGTGCGGAGTTCGGGCTGGCATGCTGATACCGGTCCCTCTTAAAAATCTTCATCGCATTCTTCTGGTCAAATTCGTTTCCAAGGAAACAGCAGGATAAGATCATGAGCATGGCGCTGATGCGCGCCGGAATGAAATTGACAACATCGTCCAGCATTGCCGCCGCCGTGCCAAATGCGTGATACCGGTCATTTTATATCCCACCATCGAATCCATGGTGTTGACCGCCTTATAAAAAAACCTCCCATCGGTCCAAACAGCGCCAGATAGAGCATCGGCGCGATCACTCCGTCGGAGGCATTCTCAGCCACGGTCTCGATCGCCGCCTTCGCCACGCCCTCCTCATCCAGACATTCCGTATCTCTTCCGACGATCATGGAGACTGCCTTTCTCGCCCCGCACAGATCATGCTCCGAAAGCTGCTTGTACACTTTCATGCTCTCCGTCTTCAAGCATTTTGTGGCAAGCATCTGGTAGGTCATGACACTCTCTGTAACAACCCCCGCCGCCGGATGGATCCGGTACGCCGCAAACAGGACTGCTGCCGCAAAAAGAGTACCGGAAGAAGCACGAACGCCACAAGCCACCTTCCCTTTTTTCTTCTCGGCGGCTTCATTTCGCACCGCGCCGTCTGTCTCTCCAAGCAGCTTTCGATCCAGCCATCCGATCAGGCGCCCGATCCACCGGATCGGATGCGGCAGCCAGTATGGATCGCCGAACAGCAGATCCATCACAAATCCGATTGTAAACGCCGTCATATGATATACCGAGAGCATGTCATTCCTCCAACTTTCTCACATCCGCAATTTTTATCGTGTCTCTTAAAGTATTTCCCGCCGCATCAAATTCCACAGACAGTCGTCCTTTATATCCTTTCGCATTTGCGCACTGGTAATCGTAATAACTGCCCTCCGCAAAAAAGCGTCCAGAAGCGCCATGATCGTTCCGCCGTGCACGATGAGTGCAAGCGACGCCGGAAGCTTCTCCCGCGTCCACACTTCCTTAAGCAGCTCACAAAATCCCTCCACGCACCGCCTCTGGAACTGTTCTCTGCTCTCCCCTTGGGAAACGGCAGCGTTCCGTTGCTGTCGATCCACGCCTGATAGCGGACATCCGCTTTCAGTTCCTCATAGTTATGCCCTTCAAACGCGCCAAAATCCATCTCCCTGAACTGATCGAAAACGCATGGCGCCTGTCCGGGGTACAACAGCTCTGCCGTCTGTCTGCAGCGCTCCAGCGGACTTGCCGCAACGCATGCTGCCGCCGGATAAACGCCTTTTTTCTGCAATGTGAGAAGCTGCTCTCTGCCTTTTTGTGAAAGCGGCTCATCCGTTCTTCCGATATAGCGGTGCTCTTCATTCCCCGGGCGTCATACCGTGACGGATCAGTGCCATGTCTGCCTCATACCTCATTTGATCCGCTCTCCGATCCCGCACACAATGCGCTCCACGCGGTCTGCCTTATTTGCCAGTTCACAGCAGCCTGCCGGTCAGCTCCCGGTACTCGCGCTCCTCATGCTCCATCGGCACGATCCCGTTGCCGATCTCATCACTGATGATGATGCAGTCCGGTGTTCCAAAAAGAAGCTGCCCGGTCAGCGCTCTTACATCCGCTCCATCCTTAAGCAGCCTCTTCACCCACAGATGATAGTGGTTGCAGACCGGCGCCTCCTTCGATGTTCTCCCCGGTAAATGTCTCTGTGGCTCCATCCCACACCGGATGTTTTCCCCGGATGCCTGTCTGTGACATAAGTAAGCTTTCCCTGTGCATATCCGCCAATGTATAGTTCCATGTGTTATCCTTTCTGATGCGTCATCCCGCAATGCTTCATTCCTAGCCGATCAGCCCTGCCGCCGCCACAAGCACCGCCATCACACCCTCGCACAGCGTCACAAAATACCCGCGAGGTCTCCGGTAATACCGCCAAATTCCCGGTAACTCTTCTGTCTGTAGTACGCGTAGGTAAGCCCTGCTGCCGCACACGCAAGAGCACCGGTTTTCACCGATACGGCAAGCATCAGCCCGACGCAGAGTACAAGCTGCAGATACAGCGCCGTTAGCACCACCCGCCGGTGCGCCTCGCTCGCGAACTGATAGAGCATCCCGTTCGTCTTGGCACAGCGCAGGGATACGACACCGATCCCGCTTAAGGTGCGCGACAAAAAAAAGCCTGCGGCAAGTACTAAAAATCTGTTCTTTTTCCGTGATCATGGACACTGCTCCCAGATAGATCAGCTCATACATCACAAAACAGATCACGGCAAACGCGCCGATGTGGGAATCTTTTAAAATCTCCAGTTTGCGCTCCCTGTCGCGGTAAGAATGCAGCGCGTCCATGGTGTCCATAAACCCGTCCGCATGAAATCCGCCGGATATTGCAAGCGGCAGAACCGCTCCGACCGCCGCCCGGGCAGTGGACGGGATCCCATACACGCCCGCAAACCGGTTCCACAACAGGAAACACAATCCGATCACCGCTCCGACCCACGGGAAGAAGCACAGCGTATAGCGCATGTCCTCCTCCTTCCACGCGAACTGCGGCACCGGAATTTTAGAATAAATCGAAAATGCTATAAAAAAAGACTTTATCACGGACATGCCGGTGCTCCTTTCTGTCTGTGTCCCTGTTTCTCTGCCGCCGCTACCGGAAGCTTTCCCTTTCTTGCAACGGGAATTCCCGCAATCACTTCCACCACAACGTCCGAACGCTCTGCCAGTCTCACATTGATGCTGCCGAGCGCCCGGAGATATTCCATGGTGGAAGTATCATAGACGATGCCATCCTCAAACACATTGTTGGTGACAATGACAAGTTCTTCCGTCTCCTGCGCCAGCACGCCAATCTGCGTGACAATCTTTTCCGCGACCTGCTCACTGCCCGCCGGTTCTTCCATGTCAAACATTTCATTGGCAGCCAGATTCGACATGCACTCCAGGAGCACCACGCCGCCACCGGCCTCCCGAAGTGCGGGAAGGCACTGCATGATGTCCGTCGGCTGCTCGATCGTCACAAAGCCTTTGCCTGCACGCAATTTTTTTGGCGCTCCACCTTTTTTTGCCCCTCCTCGCCGAACACATGCATGGTTGCCAGGTAGAAGTGCCTTTTCTCTTTTGACACTCCAATGCCACTTTTTCCGCATAAGCTGACTTTCCGCTGCCGCTTCCGCCGATCACCAGAATCATGTCCTACTCCTCTCTGAGGCTACCCGAATCTGTGATACGGTGCCACATCAATATCCGCAAACGTGGTGCGCTCGCCGTAGATCGTCCGCGCAATGTCCAGCAGTCCGCACATCATCACAGCTCCGGTTCCCTCCCAGCGCCAGTCCCGCATCTAACACCGGGCGGATTCCCAGTTCTTCCAATATGCGCTCCGCCGCCGGTTCCCTGCTCTTGTGTGACGGTATCACGTAATCGCGCACGCCGGGAATCATCCGCTCCGCCGCAAGCGCAGCCACCGCACTGATGACTCCGTCAACAACCACCGGCACATGTGCCAGGGCACCGCCGATAAACACGCCGGAAAGTCCGGCGATATCCAGTCCGCCCACTGCGCACAGCACATCGAATGCGTCCGCCTGATAGAGTTCATGCATCTGGATTCCCTCTTCGACCACCGCAATCTTGCGTAAAAGCGCCGTGTCACTGAGTCCGGCTCCCTTTCCGGTGATCTCCTTCGGATCGCAGGATAACAGTGCCGCCGCCACCGCACTGCTGGTCGTTGTGTTGCCGATTCCCATCTCACCGGTCGCAAGCAGCTTATAGCCCTCGTGTGCAAGCCGCTTCGCAAGCTCCATGCCAATCTCAATCGCCGCCAGTGTCTCCTGCTCCGTCATCGCCCGTTCCTTGATAAAATTTCTGGTTCCGCGACGCACTTTGCACGGCAGCACGCCCTCCGGCGATCCCCTCTTCGTTGATTCCGATGTCCACTGGTATTACCTCGACGCCGGCTGCTTTTGCCATCCGGCAGACAGAGCTCACGTCCCTCTCCCCATGGCTGCCGCCACCTTCGCCGTCACATCCTGTCCGGACTGGCTGATCTTCTCCTCCACAATTCCGTTGTCCGCACACATCACAACCACTGCTTTTCTGGAAATATCAAGGGCGGGATCACGCCGGATTGCCCCGATGCGGGCAAACAATTCCTCAAATTCTCCCATCCCGTCCAGCGGCTTTGCAAGCGCATCCCAGTTGCCGAGGACTTCGCTTATAAACCGCCTGATCCGGCGGCTCTATCTTCAACTGTCTCATCTGCTGTCTGTCTAACATCCCACACACCTCTCTCTTTTGTCACTCATATTCCCGCATCATCTTATAGATCGCATCGAGATCCAGATACTTGCGCAGCGTTGCCGCCAGCTTGTCGTACTGCTGCTCCTTGAACAATCCGTAGTCCACGCCGTCCTCCCCGAGCACGAGTCCCTTCCTCTCTGCGAGATGCCGCACGATCTTCCCGGCGATTGAGCCATGGTCAAAAATGCCGTGCACGTAGGTGCCGCACACCTTTCCCGCAAAGATGCCGTCCGTGCGTTCCTTCCCGGTAATCTCGTCGCGGATCCTGCAGAAAGGTTCGCAGTCCCCCTCCGGTCTGCTGATTCCCATGTGAATCTCATAGCCGCTCAGTTCACATCCGTCCAGCATCCCGCCAAGAATCTCTCCGCCAACCCGGGTTCGCACTTTCTGTTCCCCCAGCTCTGTCGTGACCGGAAGTAATCCCATTCCCCGGATCACACCGCCCGTCTCCACGCCGTGCGGGTCCGCAATCTGTTTTCCGAGCATCTGGTAGCCGCCGCAGATTCCAAAATGAACGTCTCCGCGCTTCTGAGAAGAATCGCTGCCTCCAGACCGTTCTGGCGCATCCATTTTAAATCCTCCATCGTATTCTTGCTTCCCGGCAGAAGAATCATATCGGGATGATGCAGCTTTTTCCACCGAATCGACATAGCGCAGCGACACATCCTCAAACTGCTCAAATACCGAGAAATCCGTAAAATTGGAGATGCGCGGAAAACGTATCACTGCAATGTCGACCGCCGCCTCCTGCCTCGCATCAAACCGGGTCGTCAGACTGTCCTCATCCTCGAGGGAAATCTGCATGTACGGCACCACCCCGACGACCGGAACGCCGCCGCGCTCTTCCAGCATCCGATTCCCGGCGCAAGAATGGACATCGCCCCGGAATTTATTGATGATAAATCCTTTTACCCGCCTGCGCTCCGACTCCTCCAGAAGAAGCTGTGTCCCGAGCAGCTGCGCGAACACTCCGCCCCGGTCAATATCTCCGGCGATCAGCACCGGCGCATTCAAAAGTTCCACCAGCCCCATGTTCACGATATCATTCTCTTTTTAAGTTGATCTCCGCCGGGCTTCCCGCGCCTTCGATCACAATGATGTCCGCCTGCTCCTCAAGCCTGTGGTACGCCGCAAGAATGTCCGGCACCAGTTTTTTTCTTATAAGCAAAATAATCCCTGGCACTCATATTCCCGATCACTTCGCCGTTCACAATCACCTGGGAACCGATGTCGTTGGTTGGCTTTAACAGGATCGGATTCATCGCTACCGTCGGTTCCATCCCCGCCGCTTCCGCCTGCATCACCCGCGCCCGCCCCATCTCAAGCCCTTCTTTTTGTGATATAGGAATTGAGCGCCATATTCTGTGATTTAAAGGGTGCCACCCGGTAGCCGTCCTGCCGGAAAATGCGGCAGAGTCCCGCCGCAATCAGGCTCTTTCCCGCATTCGACATGGTCCCCTGTATCATGATGCGCATTGCCATAGCTTACTCAATCTAAAAAAAATCTCCATGCCTCAAATAGCATGGAGATTATACTATATCCGCCTCTTTTACCAGTATTTTAAGCTTATTCCCCGCTCTCATCCACCACAATCGGGGTAATGACAATCTTATCCGCCGCAATGTTGGTCTTGCGTTTTACAATATCTTCCACCTGTGCCCGCTTTGCATCCGTCACCTCTCCCATATTTAAGACAACGTCGCAGTTATCTTCCGTGATGCTCACCACCATCGGAAAATCCCTTTGCCTCCAGCAGCATTTCTGCCGCAGCCTCCCGCTCGGCAATATCCGTCATGGCGATCATCTTGTTGACAGCATCCTGCTTTAAGCTCTCATCGATCGTCGTATTGTTTACAATCTCAAGCAGGGATTCCTTATTCTTGGAGCGGATCTGCTCGCGGTTTAATTTCATCTCCGCCGCATAATCGAGGTTCGCAATCGTCGTGCTTGTAAGCACCGCCTCCCCAGGATTCTCGACGTCCGCGGCACCGTCCGTCATCTGTGCCACATCCCCGGACTGCGCGGCATCCACTGCTGCCGTCTCCGTTCCTTCCACAAGCGCCAGTTCCTCCCCGGTTCCCTCATCGGTAAAGATCTCCTGCTCCGCAAGCATATCCTCCTCCGATATGTCGTATGTATCCTGCACCGTTCCCGCATCCGCGCTCGCTTCCGCCGTCACCTGGCCATCTTCCATATTGTTGTTCATGTAGCTGAAATATCCTGCCACCGCAATCATAAGTGCCAATGCTGTTATCACCAGCTGGTTTTTCCGAAATATTTTCTTCACTCCGATTCCTCCCTGGAACACATCTTAACTACTCTAATCCTATGCGGTTCCACCTTTAATAATGCCTGCACGGACTCTGAAATCTCAGAAACCGCCGCCGGGTTCCCGCCTCCCTCTGCGACCACCACAACGCCTGCCACCGTCGGCAGCGTCTCTTTTCTGTACATACGGATATTTTTCATCTGCAGTCTCCACGTATACCGTCGAATCTTCCCCCGCCTGTTCTGTCACACTGCGCTCCCCGCCTCCGGAATCACGCTCGCCCGTCGAAGAGGAAGTTGTCTTTTGTCCTTCTCCACAATCTGTTCGCCCCCGTCTGAAACGGTAATCATGACGTCCACTCTGCCCACCCCGTCCATCTGCATCAGAATATTCTCGAGCTTCTTCTCCAGATATTGGACATATTCCTGCTCTCCCTCCTCCTCCGATGTCTGGCTGCCTGACGCCGTCCCTCCACTATCTCCTGACGCCGTTCTTCCGCTGCCGCCTGACGTCTCCTTTTTCCCCCTGTGCCGTGTTATATGCCTTTTCTGCTGTGCCATCCCCACTCTCCACCGGCAGTGCAATCACAAGCAATAATATCCCCGCCAGCGCGAGCAGCAGCCCAGTCGCTTTTCTTCCAGCTGCGCCAGTTTTTGTTCTGTAAGATCCGTTTCAGTTTTTCAGGCATTTACGTTCCTCCCACATAATTCACCCGTATTCCGGAATCCTCCATCCCGTAGTACGCCGCCAGTTCTTCCTTTACTTTCCCGCAGACCTCCTGGTTCTCCCCTGACTCTGCCGCATCTGACACGCTGATTCTTCCGACCGAAATCTCATCCGCGTTCTCATCTGTGATGTAAATACAAATCTCCTGCATCGTATGATCCTCCCCCAGTTCCACCGTAACGCTCTGGGTGCCAAGCCCGTACTCCTCCAGCATATCATCCACCTTCTCCCTGATATTTTCCGCGATGACATTCTCATACTCTGTGCGGTATCTGTCCTGATTCAGATAAGCGATTTTCTGCGTATCGCGGGAAAATTCCGACAGTTTTTTCCATGCACTGGGCATATGCCATTTTTTCATAAAACGTATCTTTTCCGCCAAACAGTACAAACAGCGGTCTCAATGCTGCAAGCACCATCAGAAGCTGCGCGTAAAACGGATATATTTCCGGTATTGTTTCCCCGGCGGCAGATAACTTAGCAGCACCAGAAGCACAAACAGAATGACAAATCCTCTCATATATGCGTTCATGGCACGTCCCCCTATGCATGTGATGTGACTGCCGCCGTCTGCAGCGCAATCGTAGCAAAAAACAGTACAATGCCATAGCAGACCAGCTTCAGATAAAGCACGCCTCCCTGCGCCATGCTCTTAATGCATCCGACAATCCTCTTATCCGCCACCGGCTCCGCCACCGCCGCCGCAAGTTTATAGAGAACTGACATACAGGCAAGCTTTAGAACCGGGATGCAGCCCACCGCAAGCAGCACGATCAGTGCCGTCACCCCCACACAGTTTTTGATCAGTATTCCGGCGCCGAACATAAGCTCCCCGATTCCTCCAAGCACATTCCCCACCCCCGGAATCATCATCGCCGCACGGCTGACCGCTCCGTTTAAAAGGCGGTCCTTTGCCGGTGCAAGCAGTCCCTGCATGACGTTTAATCCGAGCACCGCCATCATCGCGCTCTTCATCCCCCCAGGAGATCACTCCAGCCAATAATTCCGTAAAATTCTGGAATTTTTCATCCTCGAAAAAGTGATTGAACAGCTCCCGTCACCACATACACACGGATGAAGGGAAGCAGCACCGAAAGAAAGAGCCACTCCACCAGATAAATGACCAGAAACGCCAGCTGATAAAAGGCGGCGGAGCTCTCCGCCCCCGAGGAAAATACCATGCTGATGCCAAACGCCGGAATGAGTGCCTTCATAAAATCGATGCTGCCGTTTAGCGCTTCTTCCGCTACCGTTCCATAGATTTCAAAAGACTTTAGCAGCAGCACACAGAGCACGCCGTAGACCAGCAGGAAACAGATGTCGGAAACATAATTTTTCTCAAAGGTTCCCGAGAAATTCTTAAGCATGGAAAAACCCGCTGCAAGCAGCACCACCTCCACCAGAATTGTTTTGCCGGTCTTTATCTCATACAGCAGGGCATCACACAGCCACTGTCCGATTTTTTCCATGGAGGTCACTCCGATTCCATCCGCAAGCAGTTCCTGCACCATCACGGAGAAGCTGAATTTTTCCCTCTGCTCCGGAAACAGCTCCTCTTTGGTCCACGTATCCAGTTCCGCAAAGTCCAGATCTTCCAGAAACGTTTTTAAATATGTCTCCTGCGTCTTCTCCGCGCTCCCCGTCCCGCCGTCATAATCTGCCGCCTGCACAGTCACAGGCATTCCGGTCAAAACCAAAAACATGCACACCAGACAGAAGCTTCTCTTTCCACACTCTCTCATAAAAAACTCCCCACCGCGTCCAAAAATGCTCCAAACACAGGCACACTCACCACCAGAATGGACAGCTTTGCAAACATTTCAATCTGTCCCTGCGATCGCAGAATAACCGGAATCCCTGCACAGGTTCGCCGCAAATTCCGCCACATACGTGATTCCCACCATCTTTTACCACCAGCCCGATGTATCTGCCATCGACCGGAAGGCTGCGACTTGATGGAATCCACAAAGAGCAGTACAGTCTCCTCCTTTGTGAGCAGATAGATAAAAAATGCAGATTCCCACAACCATTGCAACAAACGTACTGTACTCTCCCTTTTCTCTCTTGAGCGGAATTGCAAGAAATACTCCCGCGATGCCAGAACCGCTATTTTTACAATATCCATCGTTTTCTCCCGGCTTACAGCGCAAACAGCGACTGCATCGTCTCAAACAGTTCGTAGATATAAGGCACGATCCAGAACAGCACGATGATAAGCCCGGCAAGGCTGGTCAAAAACGCATGCTCCTCCCTGCCGCTGTGCTTTAAGACCTGTCCGATCACTGTCACAAGAATCCCGACTGCCGCTATCTTAAAAATCAAATTCACGCTCATCGTATTTCTTTCCTTTCTGTTTTGCTTTCCTGCCGTCTAAATCAGAAGAATGACGAGCATTCCCCCATCACCATACTGACAGTCGCATAAATCTTCTGCTTTTCTCCAAGCTCTCCCCGCACGGTTTTTGATCCTGTCATCCAGCTGTTCTAAAATGAGCGTGAGTCTTCTGTGATTTTCTTCTTCGCTTCTCCCGAAAAGCGCGCCGCCCGCCTCCCCCGATGAGCGCGCTCTCCTCTCCGGTTAAACACAGTTTTTCCGATATTCCTCAAAACCCTCTTCCACACCTGTTCCCCGTTTTTCTCGTTTTTCTCTATCAGGCAGTCTGCAATCTTCCGACAGATCTCATTTAATCGTTCATCCGGCGTTCTCACAAAGCATCCCAGCAGAACTTCCACCGGCTGTCTGGTTCCATTTCCGTAACAGGAAAGATCCACCAGAAGTTTCCGCAGCGCGTACAAAAGTGCCAGATGGTCTGCCAGTTCTCTTTTTTGTATGTGCCTGCCATCCCGCCGCCGCGGCAAAGACCAGGATACTTCCCATGATTTTTAACATATCCGCTCCATCCGTTCATCATAGATTGTGGTGCTGCGCTCCCGCGAATTCCGTTCAATCAATATGTAGCGCCCGAACAGCTTCTGTGTGACGCATGCCTGCAGATACGGTTTGTCCAGAAGCTCCTGCACACAGCCCGCATGCACGGTCCCGAGTACCCTGCACCCGCAGCACAGTGCCTGTTTTACCGCCGCAAAATCCTCCTTTCCACCAAGCTCATCCACCGCCAGAATCTGCGGCGACATGGAGCGCAGGAGCATCCGGATTCCCTCCGTTTTCTTACAGCCGTCCAGCACATCCGTGCGGGGACCCAGATCGTTCTGCGGAATTCCCAGGTGGCATGCGGCAATCTCGGAACGCTCGTCCACAACCCCCACTTTCATTCCGGGTGCACCCGCATCCCCCGCGGACAACTGCCGGATCAGATCCCGCAAAAACGTCGTCTTCCCGATTCCGGGCGGCGAGAGCATCAGTGTATTATAGATACCGTCCGATCTCCTGATATGCGGAAGAATGTCATCCGCGCAGCCCCGTTTCTCGTGTGCAATCCGGACATTTAAAAAGGTGATATGGCTAAGACCCGTCACTTTTCCATCCTTTTTTACCACCTGTCCCGCCATTCCGATTCTATGTCCTCCCTCGATGGTAAGATAGCCCTCCTTTACCTCCTCACTGTAGGCGTAGAGTGAATAATCGCTGATATAGTTGAGCATCTCACGAAGGTCCTCCGGCGTCATCCGATAGCCGTTCTCATATCCGCAGGCAGAAGGCAGTGCATACGCGCCCTCCCGCCCCGGCAGGTAGCGGCTCTCCCCGCCGTATATAAATTCAAGCGGACTGCCCACCCGGACACGGATCTCCTCCAGTCCGCCTTCCATGTATCGTTCGCCAGCGCCTCTCTTATATGCACCGGGAATATTTTGACGATCTCCAAAGCCATGCCCCCTTTCCGGCTATGTCTAATTCTATGACCTGTCCGAAAAAATCCTTTTGCGTCGGTCATAAAAAGCTGCCCACTTGTATCAGACAGTTTGTCCTTCGATTTCTGATGGAATGCAGATGGAAATTCGTTGGAGAAAAAATGTGAGCATTTCTTCCAACTGAAATGTTTGCATCAAATTCCGTGTCTCTTCCACGTTTGGACAATCCGACGGGGACATGTCCGGCACACCACAGACAATGGGCGGACTTTCTGGTGTCCCTAATGGCACCTCTTCACAGACAATATAAAACCGCGCGAACCGAAACTCGCCGGCATCTGCTATTGAAAATAAGGCAGATGCCGACTCAAACATCGGCTTCGCGCGGTTATGTTTTATTCGACAACAGATGGCATTTATGCCATCTGTTGTCTGGTGCCGCAAGGGACACACAAAAAGTCCTACAAATTGTCTGCCGGGTTGCGGACACACCCGTGGAGTGTTCAAAACTTGGAAAGACACGGATCATCAAAGATGCAAACATTTGGCTGGTTAGAAATGCCACATTTTTGATCCGAATTTCCAGCTACATTCCATCAGAAATCGAAAAGCATGACTTCTTATCCTATTACTTCTCAGTCAGCCCATTTCATGCGGCAGCCCCTTCTTTTTATCAGCTCACTAAATTTACATGCGCTCCGGCGCCTAAAGCCAAGGCGGATACCGACTTCGTCAAACAGACGGATATAAGACTTCTGGATCTGCTCGTTCTCCTCGGACATGATCTTTGTCTCATGGTAAAAGCTGTTGAATGCATTCGCCAGCTCATAAATGTAAGAACAGATCTTATGCGGCGCTGTCTCCTCATAAGCGTTCTCCATCATAGCACCAAATCCAGAAAGTGCCAGCATAAGGTTCTTCTCGCTTGCGGAATGAGCCGCCTCAATCACTGCGCCGCTCTCATCCTTCCCCATGCTGTGATACTTGTTCAGAAATCGACTTGATACGAACGATGGTGTAAAGGATGTATGGTCCCGTATTTCCCTCAAACGAGGTGAACCGGTCAATATCAAAAATGTAATCCTTGCTTGCCTGATTGGAAAGATCACCGTATTTGATGGCTGCAAGCGCGATCATCTTCGCCGTCTCCTTCGCCTCTTCCTCACTGATCTCAAGGTTCTCCTTTTGCCTTCTGGTTCTCCGTGATCTTCTTGAGCATTTCCTCGTTCACACTCTCAAGCAGATACTGCAGACGCATAACGCCGCCCTCACGGGTCTTGAACGGCTTGCCGTCCTTTCCGTTCATCGTACCGAAGCCGAGGAACTTTAAAGCCTGTATCATCATTCACCAGTTTTGTCTTTTTTGCAGCGGAAACCTGGATAAAATAGAGTTCCTGGCGCTTATCCACCACATAGATCAGATCTCATCCGGATGGTAGTCCTTCATACGCCACACAATCGTTGCACAGATCCGTCGTATTATAAAGGGACGCACCGTCTGATTTTAAGATCATGCACGGCGGGATCTCCTTGGTATCAGTATCCTCTTTGACATCTACGACAAGCGCACCGTCGCTGATGTAGGCAAATCCGTCATCCTTCATCTTCTGCACCATATCCGGAATGTACGGCTGGGCATCGGATTCACCCCTTCCACAGATCAAACGATACATTCAGATTCTTATAGTTCTTTTTCAAGTCCGTGACGGACACATTTAAGATGATGGGAAAGCAGATGCCTGATACCCTCTTCTGCCATGCTGCAGTTCGTAGGTTGCCTGCATCGCCGCCTCCTTGTAGGCTGCGTCCTCTTGGACTTGCCGCTGGCTGTCGGGTAGATCTCCTCCAAGCTCAGAGATGGTAAACGGCGCTTCCTCTGGGATATTCTCCGGTATAGCTCTCATCAAAATAAACCAGTTCCGGCTTTCTCTCCCGAAGCTCTGTGATGATCAGTCCCATCTGTAAGCCCCAGTCGCCCAGATGCACATCGCCGATCACCGTATGTCCCAAAAACGTCCGATGCGCTTGATGCTCTCGCCGATGATCGCCGAGCGCAGATGTCCGACGTGAAGCGGCTTTGCCACATTAGGTCCGCCGTAATCGATCATAATGGTCTTCGGCTCTTTGGTCTTCTCACAGCCGTATCTTCCCTCGTCCGCCTGCATCTTTGCCACATAATCCGCCAGATATGCCTCATCCAGCTTGAGATTCAAAAATCCCGGCTTTACAGATTCCACCATGGAAAACATGGCATTCCCGGAAAGCTTCTCCGCCACTTCGTCCGCGATCATAAACGGCGCCTTCTTGTACTCCTTTGCCGCCGCCATCGCTCCGTTGCACTGATATTCACAGAGATCCGGTCTATTGATAATGTCACCTTGCCATACTTTGCATCGTAACCGCAGTCCACAAATGCCTGTGTGACTTCCCCGGTGATAAGGTCTAAGATCTTTTTTTCATATTCTTCTCTCCTGCATTTCGTTCAAACTGTTTCTTTACAACCTGTATCACATTATACCATAAACAGACCATTTCTCAAGTGAAACAACACGAAAAAGATACCGGGCTATCGTGACATTCTCTGCCATCTATGCTAAAATAGGCTTTGTGTGCTCTCATTACACAAATACATCAAAGAGGATAAAATTATGAATTCTAAAGACAACAGAAGTTCCTTCTCGGAAAAATAGGCTTTGTACTCTCCGCCGCAGGCGCCTCCGGTAGGTCTCAGGAAACATCTGGAGATTCCCATATCTTGCTGCTAAATACGGCGGGGGAATCTTCCTTCTCATTTACATTGTGTTAGCCCTCACGTTCGGCTACACCATGATCTCGTCGCAGAAAGCGCCCTCGGGCGGATGACAAGAATGTCCTTCGGCGGATGGATTAACGCCGTAATCCCGATCCTCGATCGTCCCTTACTACTCCGTGATCGGCGGATGGGTGATCAAATACCTGCTTGAATACATCCGCGGAGACGGGGCTAAGCTTGCAGAAGACGGTTATTTTTCCGCCTTTATCTCAGACGGCGCATCGACGGAGCTCTGTTTCGTTCTCTTCTGTATGTTTACGCTGGTTATTATTTTTGCAGGAGTCCGTAACGGAGTGGAACGTGTTTCCAAGCTTATGATGCCGGTTCTTGTCGTACTGTCCGTGATCATTGCCGTTTATTCTGTGACAAGACCTGGAGCGCTTGCCGGCGTGAAATATTTTCTTGTACCGAATCCGGCGAATTTTTCGTGGATGACCGTTGTTACAGCCATGGGGCAGATGTTTTATTCACTCTCCATCGCCATGGGAATCTTAATTACCTTCGGTTCTTATATGAAAAAGGAAACTTCCATCGAGGGATCGACCAAGAACGTCGAAATTTTTGATACTGCCATCGCGATTATGGCAGGACTTATGATTATCCCCGCGGTATTTGCATTTTCAGGCGGCGATCCGGACACGCTGCAGGCGGGTCCGGCGCTGATGTTCATCACGATTCCAAAAGTATTTGCCAATATGGGACTCGGCACTTTCGTTGGTATCCTGTTCTTTCTGCTGGTGCTTTTTGCCGCTGTGACAAGTTCGATTGCACTGACAGAAAGCGCGGTCTCTACCTTTGAGGACGAACTTGATGGAACCGCAGGAAATCCACCGTCTTAGTCGGTGTGATCATGATCGCGCTCGGAAGCCTCTCCTCCTTAGGTTATGGTCCGTTAGCAAACATCCGGATCATCGGCATGCAGTTTCTGGATTTCTTTTGATTTTCTGACCAACTCCGTGATGATGCCGGTCGCTGCCTTG
>VOFC01005617.1_pt1 | contig 37286 bp, 45 predicted proteins | sample 5384161 | NCBI WGS metagenome assembly VOFC01 (sample SAMN12384722, study PRJNA508395) | human gut metagenome | isolation source: healthy gut B | host: Homo sapiens | reverse complement strand
AAGATGAAATCGGTATCGGTACGGACCACGCAGGCATCATCGTACTGCCGGAAACAGCTGTGCCGGGCACGCTTGCCAAGGACTATTACAACATCAAGAGCGACTACGTGCTGGAAGTGGACATCACTCCCAACCGTGCCGATGCGTGCTCACATTATGGGGTGGCACGCGACTTGTATGCCTACTTGATACAGAACGGTAAGCCGGCTACTTTAAAGAAACCTTCGGTAGACGCTTTTGCGGTAGAAAATCACGACTTGGATATTAAAGTAACTGTAGAGAACAGCGAGGCATGTCCCCGATATGCCGGCGTTACGGTGAAAGGGGTTACAGTGAAAGAAAGCCCCGAATGGTTGCAGAACAAGCTGCGTATCATCGGCCTGCGTCCTATTAATAATGTGGTGGATATTACCAACTATATCGTCCATGCTTTCGGCCAGCCGCTGCACTGCTTCGATGCAGATAAGATTAAAGGCGGTGAGGTGATTGTAAAGACCATGCCGGAAGGTACTCCGTTTGTAACTCTTGATGGCGTGGAGCGTAAATTGAACGAACGCGACCTGATGATTTGCAACAAGGAAGAGGCGATGTGTATTGCCGGTGTATTCGGCGGTCTGGATTCCGGTTCTACGGAAACCACCAAAGATGTATTCCTTGAAAGTGCTTACTTCCATCCCACATGGGTGCGCAAGACAGCCCGTCGCCATGCGTTGAACACAGACGCTTCTTTCCGTTTTGAAAGAGGTATTGACCCGAATGCCACTATTTACTGCCTGAAGCTGGCAGCTTTGATGGTAAAGGAACTTGCCGGAGGTACCATTTCTTCTGAAATAAAAGATGTGTGCGCCGCTCCTGCCAAGGATTTCCGTGTGGAACTTGCCTATGAGAAAGTGAACTCACTGATTGGCAAAGTTATTCCGGTGGATACCATCAAGAGCATCGTGACAAGTCTGGAAATGAAGATTGTAGACGAGACAGCCGAAGGGCTTACACTGGATGTTCCTCCTTACCGTGTGGACGTGCAGCGCGATTGCGATGTAATAGAGGATATCCTGCGTATCTACGGATATAATAATGTGGAGATTCCGACTACCTTGAAGTCTTGTCTGACTACCAAGGGTGAATATGATAAATCCAACAAACTGCAAAACCTGGTTGCCGAGCAGCTGGTGGGCTGTGGTTTCAATGAGATTCTGAACAACTCGTTGACGCGTGCCGCTTACTATGACAACTTGGAGTCTTATCCGTCAAAGAATCTGGTAATGTTGCTGAATCCGTTGAGTGCAGACTTGAATGCCATGCGTCAGACACTGCTTTTCGGTGGATTGGAAAGCATCTCGCACAACGCCAACCGTAAGAATGCAGACCTGAAATTCTTTGAATTCGGTAATTGTTATCACTTCAACGAGGAGAAGAAGAATCCGGAAAAGGTGCTTGCCGCTTATTCCGAAGACTATCATCTTGGTTTGTGGGTGACTGGCAAGAGGGTGACCAACTCATGGGCTCATCCGGATGAGAACAGCTCGGTATATGAGCTGAAGGCATACGTTGAGAATGTCTTTGCCAGATTGGGGCTGCACATGCATGATTTGGTTGTCGGCAATCTGACTGATGACATCTATGCTGCCGGTTTATCTGTACAGACAAGGGGTGGAAAGCGGTTGGCTACTTTCGGTATTGTAACAAAGAAGCTGCTGAAGGCATTCGATATTGACAACGAGGTTTACTATGCCGATTTCAACTGGAAAGAATTGCTGAAGGCCATCCGCAATGTGAAGGTGAGCTATACGGAAATCTCCAAGTTCCCTGCCGTGAAACGCGACTTGGCATTACTGCTCGACAAGAAAGTGCAGTTTGCGGAAATTGAGAAGATTGCCTACGAGACGGAGAAAAAGCTGCTGAAGGAGGTTTCTCTCTTCGACGTTTACGAGGGTAAGAATCTGGAAGTCGGTAAGAAGAGTTACGCGGTGAGCTTCCTGTTGCAGGATGAGAATGCCACGTTGAACGATAAGCAGATTGACAAGATTATGTCCAAACTGGTGAAGAACCTGGAGGACAAGTTGGGTGCCAAGCTGCGTTGATTCATTATTCAGAATTTATAATTCATAATTTAAAATACAGTTCCAATGGGAAGAGCGTTTGAATATAGAAAAGCTGCCAAATTGAAAAGATGGGGTCACATGGCAAAGACCTTTACAAGACTGGGTAAACAAATTGCTATTGCGGTGAAGGCCGGTGGTCCGGAACCGGAAAACAACCCGACACTGCGTTCGGTTATCGCTACTTGTAAGCGTGAAAACATGCCGAAGGATAATATTGAACGTGCTATCAAAAATGCGATGGGTAAGGACCAGAGCGACTATAAGGGTATGACTTATGAAGGATACGGTCCTCACGGTGTAGCTGTTTTTGTGGATACGCTGACTGATAATACTACCCGTACAGTAGCCGATGTGCGTTCCGTGTTCAACAAGTTCGGCGGTAACTTGGGAACAATGGGTTCACTGGCTTTCTTGTTTGACCACAAGTGCGTGTTCACTTTCAAGAAGAAAGACGGTATCGATATGGAAGAACTCATTCTTGACTTGATAGACTATGACGTAGAGGAAGACTACGAAGAGGATGAAGAAGAAGGTACTATCACTATTTATGGTGATCCGAAAAGCTATGCAGCTATCCAGAAACATTTGGAAGAGTGCGGTTTTGAAGATGTCGGCGGTGAGTTTACCTATATCCCGAACGATATGAAGGATGTGACTCCCGAGCAACGTGAAACCATCGACAAGATGATAGAGCGTCTCGAAGAGTTTGATGATGTACAGACGGTTTATACTAACATGAAACCGGAAGAAGGCGGAGAATAATGACATATACATACAAGACGCAAGGTACGTGTAGCAGTAACATCGAACTGAATGTGGAAGATGGTATTGTGAAAGAAGTGGCATTTTGGGGTGGATGTAATGGAAACCTGCAAGGACTTTCACGTTTGGTGAAAGGCATGCCGGTAGATGCGGTGATTGCCCGTTTGGAAGGAATTCGCTGCGGAAGACGTTCCACTTCCTGCCCCGACCAATTGTGCAAGGCATTGCACGAGATGGGGTATTGAGCCTACTGCCTGAAAGAATGGATGAGAGCCCTTGACATTGAAAGATGCCAGGGGCTTTTTTTGAACCTAACATGGAGGTATTTGTTATTATTTGAGTATTTTTACGCTCTTAATTGAACAGACACAATGAAGAATATTTTTAAAGACTTGAAACGGAGAGACCACAAACGCTATCTGGGCGGTCTGGACGTTTTTAAATATATAGGTCCCGGACTGCTGGTGACTGTGGGCTTTATTGACCCGGGGAACTGGGCATCTAATTTTGCGGCAGGGTCTGAATTTGGCTATTCATTGCTGTGGGTCGTGACTTTATCCACTATCATGCTGATTGTATTGCAGCATAATGTGGCGCATCTTGGCATTGTAACCGGCTTGTGCTTGTCCGAAGCCGCTACCAAATATACTCCTTCCTGGGTGTCGCGTCCCATATTGGGCACAGCAGTGCTGGCTTCCATCTCGACTTCGCTGGCAGAGATATTGGGAGGTGCCATCGCTTTGCAGATGCTGTTTGACATTCCCATCATATGGGGCTCTATCTTGACTACCGTATTTGTAGTCGTCATGCTTTTCACTAATTCGTACAAGAAGATAGAACGTTCCATCATTGCTTTTGTTTCGGTCATCGGGCTCTCCTTTATCTATGAGCTGTTTCTGGTGAAGATAGATTGGCCGCTGGCCGCACAAGGGTGGGTGACACCTTCGTTCCCGCATGGGAGCATGCTGATTATCATGAGTGTGCTCGGAGCCGTGGTGATGCCCCATAATCTGTTTCTGCACTCGGAAGTGATACAGAGCCATGAATATAATAAGAAAGATGATGCATCCATCCGTAAGGTGTTGAAATATGAATTGTTCGACACGCTGTTCTCTATGATTGTGGGATGGGCCATCAACAGTGCCATGATACTGCTGGCTGCGGCAACTTTCTTTAAAAGCGGTATTCAGGTGGAAGAGTTGCAGCAGGCCAAATCCTTGCTGGAGCCGTTGCTGGGAAACAGTGCTGCCGTGGTTTTTGCATTGGCATTACTGATGGCGGGTATATCTTCCACGATAACCAGCGGTATGGCGGCAGGTTCTATCTTTGCCGGTATTTTCGGAGAATCCTATCATATCAAAGACAGTCACTCGCAGGTGGGTGTGATCCTGTCATTGGGTATTGCACTGCTGCTGATTTTCTTTATCGGAGACCCGTTCAAGGGACTGCTGATTTCGCAGATGATACTGAGCATCCAGCTGCCGTTTACGGTTTTCCTGCAAGTGGGACTGACTTCTTCACGCAAAGTGATGGGGCAGTATGTAAACAGCAAATGGAGTACATTTGTACTTTATGCCATTGCTGCGGTGGTCACTGTGCTGAATATCATGCTGCTGGTATCCGAGTTGACATCTTGAATAATTCATTTTTAAGAAATCAAATAAGTAGTATGAAGATTATTACATATAACGTAAATGGGCTACGGGCTGCCGTGACAAAAGGTTTTCCCGAGTGGCTGGCACAAGAGCAGCCGGATGTGCTTTGTTTGCAGGAAACAAAGCTGCAACCGGAACAGTATCCGGCAGAGGCGCTGGATGCTTTGGGGTATAAGCATTACCTGTATTCTGCACAGAAGAAGGGGTATAGCGGAGTCGCTATTTTGAGCAAGCAAGAACCGGACCATGTGGAATATGGTATGGGTATTGAAGAATACGATAACGAAGGGCGCTTTATCCGTGCCGACTTCGGCGATGTGTCCGTTGTGAGTGTTTATCATCCTTCCGGTACCAGCGGTGATGAACGCCAGGCCTTTAAGATGGTCTGGTTGGAGAAATTCCAGGAATATGTATTGGAGCTGGAACGTACGCGTCCTAAACTCATTCTTTGCGGCGATTATAATATCTGCCATGAGGCAATAGACATTCACGACCCTATCAGGAATGCCACCAACAGTGGCTTCCTGCCTGAAGAGCGGGAGTGGATGACGCGCTTTCTCAATGCGGGATTCATAGATTCCTTCCGTTGGCTTCATCCCGACAAGCAGGAATATACGTGGTGGAGCTATCGCTTTAATTCACGTGCCAAGAACAAAGGCTGGCGCATTGATTATTGCATGGTGAGTGAACCGGTGCGCCCGATGTTGAAGGAAGCGAGAATATTGGGTGACGTTGTCCACTCGGACCATTGCCCGATGTTGTTGGAAATTGCAGATTGATGATGGAGACAAAGGATAGGATAGAAAGGGCAGTGGAGCTTTTCAAGAGTGGCTATAACTGCTCGCAGTCGGTAGTGGGAGCTTTTGCAGATATGTATGGTTTTACAGAAGAGCAGGCTTTCCAGATGTCCGCCTCTTTTGGTGGTGGCATAGGTCGTATGAGGCAGACATGCGGTGCTGCATGCGGCATGTTCCTATTGGCCGGATTGGAAAAAGGAGCTGTGGAAGGCAAGGACCGTGAAGGTAAGGCGGCAAACTATGCGTTGGTGCAGGAGCTGGCTGCTGAGTTCAAGAAACGGAACGGCTCTTTGATATGTGCTGAACTGTTGGGATTGAGAAAACCGGAAGGTTCGTCCGTTCCGGAAGCCCGTACCGAGCAGTATTATGCTAAACGCCCGTGTGCCAAGATGGTAGAGGTAGCTGCCCAAATTTGGACCGAATACCTGGAAAAAACGTCCTCAAAGTAAGAAAAAAGAACTTTTTTACCCCTTAGTAAGAAAAAAAGTGCCTAATAACGTGTTGTATAACATAAATATACCTATCTTTGCAGCGATATAAAAACACCGACATCTCTATCTTTGGAGATGAGGATAACGTTTAACTAAAAGCAAATAGAAAATGTTAAAAGAAAAAGCTGGTAATGTTGCAGGACAGATTTGGACTGCACTGAATGGCACAGATGGCTTGACTCACAAGCAAATCAAGAAAGCAACTAAACTGATCGACAAGGACTTCTTCCTGGGATTGGGCTGGTTGTTAAGAGAAGACAAGGTCTCTACTTCTGAAGTGGAAGGCGAATTGTTTGTAAAGCTGAACTAAGCGAGGAATTGATTGGAATGTTATAAAAAGATGCGTTGGTACATGAATATGTTATCAACGCATTTTTTTTATTTGCTCTGTTTTCATTATCTTTGCGCACCCAATTAATAGATAGTTATTGACAATGAAGAATATACGAAATTTTTGCATTATTGCCCATATCGACCACGGTAAATCAACTTTGGCAGACCGTCTGCTGGAATTTACCAATACTATACAAGTAACTAACGGACAGATGCTGGATGACATGGACCTTGAGAAGGAAAGAGGTATCACCATCAAGAGCCATGCCATACAAATGGAGTATACCTATAAAGGTGAAAAGTATATTCTGAACTTGATAGACACTCCGGGACACGTGGACTTTTCATACGAGGTATCCCGTTCCATCGCCGCCTGTGAAGGGGCGCTGCTCATTGTGGACGCTTCGCAGGGAGTGCAGGCGCAGACCATTTCAAACCTCTATATGGCGATTGAGCATGATTTGGAGATTATCCCCGTCATCAACAAATGTGACATGGCAAGCGCCATGCCCGAGGAAGTGGAGGACGAAATCGTTGAACTGTTGGGCTGCAAGCGTGATGAGATTATCCGTGCTTCCGGCAAAACAGGCATGGGAGTGGAAGAGATTCTGGCTGCGGTCATTGAGCGTATCCCTCATCCGGAGGGTGACGAGGAAGCTCCGTTGCAGGCGTTGATTTTCGATTCTGTCTTCAATTCTTTCCGTGGTATCATTGCATATTTCAAGATAGTGAACGGTGTGATTCGTAAAGGGGATAAAGTGAAATTCTTCAATACAGGCAAGGAATATGATGCGGATGAAATCGGAGTGCTCAAAATGGAAATGATGCCACGTCCGGAGTTGCGTACGGGGGATGTGGGCTATATCATCTCGGGTATCAAAACCTCTAAGGAAGTGAAAGTAGGTGATACGATTACGCATATTGCCCGTCCTTGCGAAGAGGCCATCGCCGGTTTTGAGGAGGTAAGCCGATGGTTTTTGCCGGTGTGTACCCCATCGAGGCAGAAGATTTCGAGGACTTGCGTTCTTCTTTGGAGAAGTTGCAGTTGAATGATGCTTCGCTGACTTTCCAGCCTGAGTCTTCATTGGCTTTGGGCTTTGGTTTCCGTTGTGGTTTCCTTGGGTTGCTCCACATGGAGATTGTGCAGGAACGCCTTGGACCGCGAATTTGACATGAATGTTATCACCACCGTGCCCAACGTTTCCTACAATATCTATGACAAGCAGGGAAATATGACTGAAGTGCATAATCCCGGCGGTATGCCCGATCCGACGCTGATTGACCACATCGAGGAACCTTTCATTGATGCCACGATCATTACCACCACTGATTACATCGGCCCTATCATGACTCTTTGTCTGGGCAAGCGTGGCGAGCTGGTGCGGCAGAATTATGTGTCGGGCAACCGGGTGGAGATTCACTACAAGATGCCGCTGGGTGAAATCGTGATTGACTTTTATGACAAGCTGAAGAGTATCTCGAAAGGATATGCTTCCTTTGACTACCATCAGTCGGGTTTCCGCCCTTCCAAACTGGTGAAGCTGGCTTGGATACGATTCTTTTTAATGATTCCTCTTCAGATTATGATGATTGGGCTGCGCTGGCAGTTGATTATTGTGGTGGTGATTGTGTTCTTGTTATTGTCGATCGGCTGGCAAAGATTGAATAAGTATGATTGGCGTCAGGACTGGAAGGCTATCCTCTTTATTCAATGATTATATTTCTGGCTACTCAAATACTGTATCTGGGGAGTAAAGAATTGTATGGGGACGAGGGAAGTATTCATATTGAAGTCCTGTTGCCGGCATTTGTTCTGGGTATGATTATGAAACATAAGGAACATGACACACCTGTGGAACGAAAGGTGGCTACCGATTTCATTTTTTCTTCATGTTCCTGGTGGGAATGAGTATGCCGCATTTTATCGGAGTGAACTTTGCGGAGACTCATGCAGGTTCTTATTCTGTAACGGGATCGCAGGAGATGATGTCGTGGGGAATGATTATGTTTCATGTGGTGATTGTCTCTTTATTGTCGAATATAGGAAAACTTTGTCCGATGTTCTTCTATCGTGACCGGAAATTGAGTGAGCGACTGGCCCTTTCCATTGGTATGTTTACCCGCGGTGAGGTAGGTGCCGGAATTATATTTATTGCATTGGGTTATAACTTGGGTGGTCCGGCATTGGTTATTTCAGTGCTTACTCTGGTATTGAATCTGATTCTGACGGGTATCTTCGTTCTTTGGGTGAAGAATTTGGCTTTGCGGAGTTATGCGGATTGATGTGATATGGAAATGTTGTAGAGCATTTTCTGTTTAGTGTCGAGGTGTGTCGAAACACTTTCTTTGATTTTTAGGCACGGATTATACGAATTGCACGGATAAGTTTATTTTCTTTCCGTGTTTATCGTGTAATCCGTGCCTAAATAATATCAGTTAGTAATCTGTCAAATCGTCTTCTACGTCAATAGGGAGAATCTTTTGACTTTCTTCGTGTGGCAACTGTTCCACTTGCCGCAGTTTGCGTTCGATGGCACGTGTTCGTTTTCCCATGACTTCTTCGAGTTGGTCACCAGCGCTTTGCAAGTTCTTTTTGTACTTTTTCAAGTAACCCTCCGAATTTACTGAATTCTGTTTTGATAGCTCCCAATACGGTCCAGACTTCTCCGGTACGTTTTTGGATAGCAAGCGTGCGGAATCCCATCTGAAGACTATTGAGGATGGCGCCTAATGTTGTCGGACCTGTAACTACAATCTTATACTCCTTTTGGAGTGTTTCGATGAGACTGGTACGTCGGATTACTTCGGCATATATGCTTTCAAACGGGAGGAACATGATTGCGAAATCTGTGGTAAAAGGAGGGTCGACATATTTGTCGTGAATATCCTTTGCCATCTTTTTGATTGTATTTTCCAATTGTTTGCCGGACGATTCCATCAATGCTGCGTCTCCCGCTTCGAATGCATCGTAATATTGTTCGTATACATCTTTCGGAAATTTGGCGTCGATGGGGAGGTAGACGGTGCTGTTGGCGTCATCTTTTCCCGGAAGTTTGATGGCAAATTCTACAAATTCGGTTCCGCTCTTTTTGCGTTTTGACATTGGCGTCGTATTGTTCCGGGCTCATCATTTGTTCCAAGTAATGCACCTAACTGGACTTCGCCGAACGTTCCCTCATCTTTTACGTTGCTCAATACCTTTTTTAGTCCGCCGACATCTTGAGCAAGAGATTTCATTTCTCCCAGTCCTTTTTGCACGTTCTCAAGTTGCGAACGGACGATTTCGAATGATTGACCGATACGTTCATTCAGGGTTTTCTGGAGCTTTTCTTCCACCATCAGGCGCATGTCATCCAGTCGTTTCTCGGTGGATTTCAGTAATGCTTCCTGCTGGCGGGCCATCATGTCGAATTTCTGTCGTTGCAGTTCTCCGGTAGTCATCATATTCTTGTGCAGAACATCTTGGAGCTGTTGCATATTCTGGTTCAGCGTTTGCGTCATTTCCATGCGAAGTTCCCGGATGCTGCGGTTCAGTTCTTCCCGGTTTTCCTGCATTTGCTGACGCAAGGCTATTTGTAATTGTTCTGCTTGAGTTTGATTGTTGCCTTTGGTTAGTGATAGTACAAGTAATACTATCACTAACACGGCGATAACAATAAGTAGAATCAGTTCCATTAATAAGTCAGAATTTCGTTTCCGGTTTCAGTAATCAGAATCATATTTTCCCATTGGGCGGAAGGCAGTCCATCGTCGGTGCAGACGGTCCATCCGTCGGCATCGTCTACAAACACTTCGTAGGTTCCCCATATTAATCATGGGTTCGATGGTGAAGGTCATGCCCGGCACGATCATCATGCCTGTGCCCCGGCGTCCGAAATGTTCTACGTCCGGTTCCTCATGGAATTGCATCCCTACGCCGTGCCCGCAAAGGTCGCGTACCACGTTGAATCCGTTTTTTTCTGCGTGTTCCTGAATAGCGGCACCCACATCTCCTAATTGTTTCCAAGGCTGTGCGGCGGCTATACCTATTTCCATACATTCTTTGGTTACCTGTACTAACTTTTTTGCATATCAGGGTTGACGTCTCCAATCATAAACATACGGGATGCATCGGAAAAATATCCTTTGTAAATGGTGGAAACATCTACATTGATAATATCTCCGCTTTTCAGAATCTCATTTTTATTGGGTATTCCGTGACACACTACATCGTTGATGCTGGTGCAAACACTTTTAGGGAAATCCTTCGTAGTTGAGAGGAGCAGGGATGGCACCGTGCTTTGTGGTGAAGTCATATACCATGACATCGATTTCTTCAGTCGACATTCCTTCACGGATATTCTCCGAAATATAGTCCAGCAGTGCAGTATTGATTTTGGCACTTTCCCGGATACCTTCCAGTTGTTCGGGAGTACGGAGCACTTTACGAGGCGGAAGTTTGTATCCTTGTTTTCTATATTTCTGTATTTTGTCTTCTACTGCTGCCGGATAATTGGAGGGGGTAAACCGGAATCCCTTGATAAAGTTCTTCATTATGATAGCATATTTAATCGTATGACAAAGGTACGAGAATAAATGGAAAATATGCTTTCTTGTTTTCTAAAACTTTTCGATTCCTGATTGTCGGCACGGGTTACCATTCGTATGAAACACTAATTTGAGGTATCCATTCCCATCTTTTTGCGGAGGACATTGTATTGGTATTGTACCCCTGTTTTTATTTTCCAGTTTTTATTTATTTTGAGAACAACATTACTACCCAATTGGGTGGGTTCCACTTCGGAAGGAGGCCCCGGTGTTTTCGGGTATCAAGGTTTTGTACGCCATATATGTTGAGAGACCATTTGGGAGATAAATTATATTCTATTTGGCTTTGATATGAAAGCAACTGGAATTTTCTGCAAAATTACTTTTACTGTGCAGCACAAGATTCTTGTTTATTCTTAACCAGGAGTAAGTGGGTAAAAAGGTGGAACCCGGTTTTAGGAATGTCTGATAAGTGCGAATGGAAGGTTTCGAAAAAATCATGGAAGATTTTAAAGTCGGTAGTGTGGGATCAAAATCTACAAATGGTTTTCGAGAGTACATGTTTTGCTCTACTTTTTCGATAAATTTTCTATTTATCTTGATCTCCTGACCGGATTCCAGCATTTGCTGAAGTCTCAATGAATCCTGTTTGTTCCATTCTTGTCCTGTTACGGATAAGGGGAAACAATAATAGGCAAAAAATATTGAATTGATATTTTCGAATGTCCATACACTGTGCTAGTAAAGTTTATTGTATGGACGGTGGAAAACAGGAAATGCTGCTCTAAACGATCAGCGACTAATAATAATTTCACATAATATGAGAATACTTTTCTTTTATTTATGATAGTTTTTTAGCCTTGAAAACCGGTTGTATCTTCTGAATCTCCGACTCAAAAACCAAACCAGTAACCATGTTCTTCTTCATCGGTGGGAAGGAAACATAATCGTAGATTCTCGCGATATGCTCCGTATTCTATTTCCCAGCTTTCAGGTGGTAGCTGTCTTTTGTTCTTACTTTTTCTGCCGGAGCGTTTTTTTAATGACATACCCGCTTCTATCCATGCAATGCTGACTTGTGTCAGGTAGTCGGGATAATGATTCTTGCAGAAGTCATAGAGGATTAATCCTCTTTTTTCCAGGCTAAGAGGGGTGTCAATCACATCTGTTTGAACTAAATGATCGAGTAACTCATGTATAAAAATGAGGGTTTTCGAGAATGAGTATCCGTGTGATGCTTCGCCAAGTTGGGGTATTGTAGAAACCGTCTAACAGGCGGGACAGATAATGTGCTGTCTGTAGTTCATCTACGGTGATTTCACGAGTTTGAAGAACTTCGTATGGAGGGAGTGGAGAGTACTGTATACCTAATTCGTCCGCTCTTCTTTTCATTTCGGTGCCCGGAAGTAATTTGAGGGATTCCAGTTGAATTTCTCCTGCGCCATATTCTGCTAAAGTACGGACATCAGCGAAAATTTCTGATAGATGGTAGAGTGGGAGCCCTGCTATTAAGTCGGCATGAGTTTCCATGTTTTCAAGGGAACATAGATACTTGAGTCCGGCCAAAGCATCGGAGAGCTTGCCTATTCTCCGGCTTTGTTCAAGCACGTTTTCCCGAAGGCTTTGGATTCCGGCTTCCAGGTGCAGCAGTCCTTTAGGAAGGGTGGCTAATTCCTGTTTGAGTTCATCGGAAAGGAGTGCAGGATGAATTTCCAGATGAAAACAGATATCCGGGTATTCGCGGAATAGATTTAATAGCTCTTTTGCCCGTTTGTTATTGTAATTGAACGTGCGGTCCAGTACCCTCACGTTCTTGATTCCGTGCTGGTGTATCACGTCAAGACGTTTCCGGGTTGCTTCAAGAGATAGGGTGCGAACCGGTTTTTCACCTCCACTGACACAAAAGGCACAGGTGTTAAAACATCCGCGGGTAGTTTCTAATTGCACAAAGGGCTTGCTCCAATTGAAGAAACGGCTCTCTTCAGGAGGGACTAATTCGGAAAAGTTCATGACACGGGCGAGCCCGTTGTCCTGGTATTCTTCCGATTCATCCAGATAGCAGAGTCCTGTAATTGATTTCCATTCTTTTCTTGGCTGATTCCACACTTTTTAACCATAAAGGAAATACTTCTTCGCCTTCTCCGCGAAACACTCCGCTTACAAATTTGTTCTTATATAAGAAAGCTTCATTATCTCCTAAAAACTCGGGACCTCCGAGTATAACACAGCAGTGAGGTAGTAACGCTTTTGCGCGTGAAACGATATGCAACAGTTGCTCGTGATTAAATAGCCAGTTGGTAGCAGCAATAATATCCGGTTGATGGTGATAGATTTGGTTGACTACCATTCCGGTATTTTCATTGATAGTGGCGGAGACCGTACACCATTCAATGTCTGTATTATTTGCTATCTGGGCATGTAAGGCTGGCAATGCCAGCGAAGAATGAGCGTACGAACTATTTAAATCAAGCCAAAGAAGTTTCATGTGGAAAATTTAATATTATCTTTGCAAAGGTACAAAAAACTTGTGGCTTGTGATGTATAGTAAATATAAAATGCTAATTTTGTAATAATAAACGCAATAAACTAGAAAATTATGAAAATGATAAAAAAATATGCAGGTATCTTAATGATGCTGACTTTATTGGTTGGCTTTACTTCGTGTGAGAGATGAAGAAGAAACAGAATTTAATCTGCCTGGCGAGTGGTATACTAATGAAGAAATTGATTTTGGGGGTATATACTTGGGGAAGGGGTACTCTTATGACATTTAATACAAGAAATCAAGGAACGATTGGCTCTGCTGGTGATCCAGATTACTTGATGTTTGAATGGAGATGGATTGATGGAGGATATAATTCAATGGAATTGTATTTTTATGGTGATGGCACTTACGCTTATATTTGGGGCGCAGAAGCTACCGGCAGGGACATTTAGTGGAACATGGTATAATAATTGGCAGGATTTTAGAGATAGAATAGATGGACAGCCATTTTATATGAGGCGTCAATAAAATAATAATGAAGATTAAAAATAAAGCCAGAGTCGATTATGATTCTGGCTTTATTTTTTGAATATAAGGAATTTATTTTTTCAGAAACAACTTCTTAAACTCTGCCGGATAAGGCGTCTCAAACTCCATCAAATCTCCCGTTACCGGATGATAGAAACAAAGTTTGAAAGCATGGAGTGCCAGTCGTCCGATAGGGTTAGGAGCATTTTTCTCTTCCATATCTTCCGTCACCGATAATAGGATGACCTAAATCCTGCATGTGTACACGAATCTGATTTTTTCCGGCCGGTTTCCAGATCGAGTTCCAAAAGGGAATATCCGTTGGCACGTTTGATGGTCTTATAGTGGGTAATAGACTTTGATCCACCGTCATCATATTCACTGGAACTTACATAAAGCGTTTTATCAGTCAGCCAGGAAACGACTGTATCATAATCTTTTTCCATACTTCCTTCCACCACAGCTACATATCGGCGGTCAGTCACTATATTATGCCAGTTATCGCGCAGAGTTCGCTGTGTTTTTTCGTCTTTAGCAAACATCATCAGGCCGGAAGTGTCCCTGTCCAGGCGGTGAACGATAAACACACGGAATTGACGTCCGGAACGTTGCACGTATTCGTTAAGTATTGTATAGGCCGTGCGCTCTTTCTGGCGATCCGTATTGACTGATAAAAGTCCTTGCATCTTCTCGACAACAATGATATAGGCATCCTCATACACGATTTTCAGCAGTCTGTTATTAAATTCTTTCTTTCCTTTTCTCTTTGCTGATTTGTACCTTCATGCCTGGTTCCAGCGGGAAGTTGAATTGTGTAGTGATTACATTGTCAACAAATACCACTCGTTTGCTGAGCAATGACTTTAGTTTTGTACGGCTTGCGTCCGGCATTTTGGCAGCCAGGAACTCCATTAGTTCCATGGGTTCTTTGACTGCATAATTGGTATATTGAGCACGTGCTTTTTCAGCAGGAGTTTTTCTAGGTCTTTTTTCCATTTCTTTTTTCTTTTGAAATTCTATTATCACCACGGATTATCGAAGTTCCAGCAACACTACATTTTCTACGTGGTGGGTGTGAGGGAACATATCTATCGGTTGAATGGCTTTCACCTTGTATTTCTCATCGAGTAATTGCAAATCCCGTGCTTGAGTAGCAGGATTACAACTTACATACACAATCCGTTTCGGTTCGGCAAACAAGATTACATCAACCACATCCTGATGCATACCTGCACGAGGAGGGTCGGTGATGATAACATCCGGACGTCCATGCTCGTTGATAAATTCCTGAGTCAGAATATCTTTCATATCTCCGGCATAGAACAAGGCATTCTTAATATCATTGATTTCTGCATTTACCTTTGCGTCTTCGATAGCTTCCGGCACATATTCGATACCGATTACCTGGCGAGCCTGGCGTGATACGAAGTTGGCGATAGTTCCGGTTCCGGTGTAGAGGTCATATACCAGTTCGTTGCCTGTTAATCCGGCAAACTCGCGGGCTACCTTATATAAATTATATGCCTGTTCCGAGTTGGTCTGATAGAATGATTTCGGTCCCACCTTGAAACGCAATCCTTCCATTTCTTCAAAGATATGATCGTTTCCTTTGAACACATACACGTCCAGATCATTGATCGTGTCGTTGCACTTATTATTAATAATGTATAGAAGAGAAGTGATTTCAGGGAAAGAGTCCGCTACGAACTGGAGTAACTGCTTGAACAGTTCCATTTCATGATCTTCCGTAATCTTGCAGATCACGATTACCATTAGTTCACCTGTGGAGGAAGTGCGGACAATCATATTCCGTAACATACCTTCCTGTGTGCGCAGATTGATGAAAGAGTAATCGTGTTCGTAAGCGTAGTCACGTACAGCGTTGCGGATACGGTTGGATATATCATCCTGTAACCAGCACTTTCTCTATAGCCAGTACCTTGTCAAATGCACCGGGAATGTGGAAACCTACGGCGTTCATCTGATCGTACTTCACATCCTGACGAACTTCATCGTTCGTGAGCCAGCGTTTGTTCGAAAAAGTGAACTCCAGTTTATTCCGGTAGAACTCTGTTTTGTCAGAACCGAGAATCGGAGAAATTTCGGGAAGTTCGATTTTCCCGATACGTCTCAAATTATCTTCCACTTGCTTTTGCTTATATCTTATCTGCTCCGAATAGGGGAGCACTTGCCACTTGCAGCCACCGCATACGCCGTAGTGTTGGCAGAAAGGAACGGCACGTACGGGCGACAGCTCGTGGAATTTCACAGCTTCGGCTTCGGCGTATTTGTTCTTTTTGCGCTTGATCTGCAGGTCTACGACATCACCCGGCACTACATAAGGAACAAAAATCACCAGGTCGTTTACTTTTGCGATGGCTTTTCCTTCGGCAGCCACATCCATGATTGTTACCTTCTCCAATAAGGGAAGCTCTTTTCTCTTTCTTGCCACTTTTACACCAATCTAATAATTACTTTGCAAAAGTAGGTATTTTTTTTGGAAAATTTTCGTGTATGTAAAAATATTCCAGATTGTAATGTCGAAATTGCATTTTAATAGAAAGTTTTTTCTCAAAAAGTTTTCTGGTTTGCGAAATATACTTAGATTTGCGAAGAGAAAAAAATCATAATGTAACTTTAAACACAATATTATGGATAAAAAAGAGTTTATACCTTTGGAAATGGTCAGGCAGAAGGAAAAGCCGACATGAAGAATTTGTTAGGCGGTAAAAGGTGCTAATCTTGCCGAGATGAATTTAATTGGAATTCCAGTTCCCCCCGGATTTACAATAACAACAGAAGTTTGTACAGAATACAATACGTTAGGACGTGATAAAGTGGTTGAGTTGCTGAAAGATGAAGTAGTAAAGAGCCATTGCCCGTGTAGAAGAATTGATGAAATCTAAATTCGGTGATATCGAAAATCCATTGTTGGTTTCTGTACGTTCCGGTGCCCGTGCGTCTATGCCGGGTATGATGGATACTATTCTGAATCTGGGTCTGAATGACGAGGTGGTGGAAGGTATCATCCGCAAGACCGGTAACGCCCGTTTTGCATGGGACTCTTATCGTCGTTTCGTACAAATGTACGGTGACGTTGTACTGGGTATGAAGCCTACAAATAAAGAGGATATCGACCCGTTCGAAGCTATCATCGAAGAGGTGAAGAAAGCGAAAGGGGTAGAACTGGATAACGAGTTGAAAGTGGAAGACTTGCAGGAACTCGTCAAGAAGTTCAAGGTTGCCGTGAAAGAACAAACCGGAAAAGATTTTCCGACCTGTGCATACGAACAACTTTGGGGAGCTATCTGTGCCGTATTTGATTCATGGATGAATGAACGTGCCATCCTTTACCGTAAGATGGAAAGTATACCTGACGAATGGGGATACAGCTGTAAATGTGCAGGCTATGGTATTCGGTAATATGGGCGATACTTCTGCGACAGGTGTTTGTTTCTCACGTGACGCTGCTACGGGTGAAGACCTTTTCAATGGTGAATATCTGATTAACGCACAAGGTGAAGACGTAGTGGCAGGCATCCGTACTCCGCAGCAGATCACTAAGATTGGTTCTCAACGTTGGGCTGTATTGGCTGGTGTGACCGAAGATGTTCGCGCAGCGAAGTTCCCTTCCATGGAAGAGGCAATGCCGGAAATCTATAAAGAATTAGATGCTCTCCAGACTAAACTGGAAAATCACTACAAGGATATGCAGGACATGGAGTTCACCGTACAGGAAGGTAAACTTTGGTTCCTCCAGACTCGTAACGGTAAACGTACCGGTGCGGCTATGGTGAAAATTGCAATGGATTTGCTCCACCAGGGCATGATTGATGAAAAGACTGCTTTGATGCGTGTAGAACCTAACAAACTGGATGAACTTCTTCACCCGGTATTCGATAAATCTGCTTTGAAACAGGCGAAAGTGCTGACTCGCGGTCTTCCGGCTTCTCCGGGTGCTGCAACCGGTCAGATTGTATTTTTTGCTGATGACGCTGCCGAATGGCATGCTGCCGGCAAGCGTGTGGTAATGGTTCGTATCGAAACTTCTCCTGAAGACTTGGCCGGTATGTCGGCAGCCGAAGGTATTCTCACAGCCCGTGGAGGTATGACTTCCCATGCGGCCGTAGTAGCTCGTGGTATGGGTAAATGTTGTGTATCGGGTGCAGGTGCTTTGAATATCGACTATAAGACTCGTACAGTAGAAATTGACGGCGTTGTTTTGAAAGAAGGCGATTATATTTCTTTGAACGGTAGTACAGGTGTAGTTTATAATGGTAAGGTAGAAACACAGGCTGCAGAACTTTCCGGTGACTTTGCCGAATTAATGACGCTGGCTGATAAGTATACTCGTCTGCAGGTACGTACGAATGCGGATACTCCTCATGATGCGGAAGTGGCTCGTAACTTCGGTGCAGTAGGTATTGGGCTTTGCCGTACGGAACACATGTTCTTCGAAGGTGAAAAGATCAAGGCAATGCGCGAAATGATCTTGGCAGAAGATGCGGAAGGACGTCGTAAGGCATTGGCTAAGATTCTTCCATACCAACAGGAAGACTTTAAGGGCATCTTTAAAGCAATGGCCGGTTGCCCGGTGACTGTTCGTCTGCTCGATCCTCCTTTGCATGAGTTTGTTCCTCATGATACGAAGGGACAGCAGGAAATGGCAGATACTATGGGTGTGAGCCTGCAATATATCCAGCAACGTGTAGAATCACTGTGTGAACATAATCCGATGTTGGGTCACCGTGGTTGCCGTCTGGGAAATACTTATCCTGAAATCACTCAGATGCAGACACGTGCCATCTTGGGTGCTGCACTCGAATTGAAGAAAGAAGGTGTAGAAACACATCCTGAAATCATGGTTCCGTTGACTGGTATCTTATATGAATTTAAGGAGCAGGAAAATGTAATCCGTGCGGAAGCTAAGAAGTTGTTTGAGGAACTGGGAGACAGCATTGACTTCAAAGTAGGTACAATGATTGAAATCCCGCGTGCTGCGTTAACTGCCGACCGTATCGCTTCTTCTGCCGAGTTCTTCTCATTCGGTACAAATGACTTAACGCAGATGACCTTCGGTTATTCTCGTGATGATATAGCTTCTTTCCTTCCTGTTTATCTGGAAAAGAAGATTTTGAAAGTAGACCCGTTCCAGGTGCTCGATCAGAATGGTGTGGGACAGTTGGTACGTATGGCAACAGAAAAAGGCCGTGCAATTCGTCCGGACTTGAAATGCGGTATCTGTGGCGAGCACGGTGGCGAACCTTCTTCAGTGAAGTTCTGTCACCGGGTAGGTTTGAACTACGTTAGTTGTTCTCCATTCAGAGTGCCGATTGCCAGATTGGCGGCGGCGCAGGCAGCAATAGAAGGATAGTCAAATACGCTGGTTAGGTACTTAACTATCTGATAAATAGACTGTAAATACTTGTGAAAGTATTTGCAGTCTATTTTATTTTATGCCTGTTGGGTATTGATGTTCGTTTACCACCCAATATTTATTTGGTATTTATTATAAAAAACTAACTAAATATTTGTTTAATCATAAAAACAGCTTTACATTTGCACCCCAGAAATCGACCGAATTGGGGTCTAACGTTTAATTTAAAAAAGAAAGAAGATGAAAAAGGGTTTATTATTGGTAGTTGTAATGTTAGCAACTATCGCTGTAAAAGCACAAGACATTTACGTAGGCGGATCTTTGAACGTTTGGCGTAACAGCACAGGCAACACTACTTCTTTTAAAGTTGCTCCGGAAGTTGGATACAACTTTAATGAAACATGGGCATTGGGTGCTGAATTGGATTATTCACATAATTATAATGGTGGACTAACAAAAAATTCAGTAATTGTTGCTCCATACATTCGTTGGTCTTACTGTGAAACCGGTGCGGTTCGCCTGTTTCTGGACGGAACTGCTGCTCTCGGCTTCGTGAAGGTTAAAGACGGAGACACTACTAAAGCCGGACAAGTGGGACTTAGACCGGGGATTGCTGTTAAATTGAACGATCACTTCTCTTTCATTGCCAAGTATGGTTTCCTGGGATATCGTAGAAATATAAATACGCTTGGAGATTCTTTTGGTCTTGAACTTACTAGTGAAGATCTTTCAATTGGTTTCCATTACGCATTCTAATAAGAAGAAAACAAATCAACAAATTAGGAAAGGGAGTTCTCAAAAATAGGGAATTCCCTTTTTTTTTTATGTATAATCTCTATAAATTGCGCACTTGTTAACGAAAAAGTTGTTTAATACAAATTACAATTATACATTTGTATTGTTAAACAATGAGGTCAATAGAAACCTTTAGTATTAATTTAAAACTTTTAAAATTATGAAGAAGAGTGTTTTGTTTGTTTTATTTGCACTGATTTCAGTGGCAGGTTTCTCTCAAATTACAGGTTGGAATGCCAAAGTAGGTATGAACTTTAGTAATTACACCGGTGATCTTGATCTGAATGCAAAGGTTGGATTCAAACTTGGTGGAGGTTTTGAATATGCTTTTTACTGATACATGGTCACTGCAACCTTCATTATTCTTAACTAGTAAAGGTGCAAAGAAAGATGGCAATAGCATTAATGCAATGTATTTGGAATTGCCAGTAATGGCTGCTGCACGTTTCAATGTAGCAGATAATACTAATCTGGTGGTGAATGCAGGTCCTTATTTTGCTTGTGGTATTGCCGGTAAAACAAAGTTTGACTTAGGTAATGACACAGAACGTAAAGTCGACACTTTTGGTGATGATGCTTTGAAGCGTTTTGATGCAGGTCTTGGTGTAGGAGTTGCATTGGAATTTGGTAGAATCATTGCAGGCTTGGATGGTCAATTTGGTCTGGTTGATGTGGAAAAAGTTGGTAATCCTAAAAACATGAACTTCTCTATTATCGTGGGATATAAGTTCTGATAAGAAAACACCGAAAATACAGAAAGCCGTTGCGGAAGACAATTCGCGGCGGCTTTTTTATTTTATGATTGAGAAAGTCATTTCCTTTATTGGATATACAATAGGAATGTACAGTCAGTTTACTATCGGCTTTTTTATTAATCTGATAGCTTTTTCAACTTTTAAAGTGCTCGATTACGGCTAAATAGTTCTGATCTTGACAGGCGTCGAATTTGTTCCAAAGATCTCCTAAAACGACAGCCCCTCCGAAACCGAAATCTTTAATCTCCAATAAATTGTCTTCATTGATACCTCCCAATGCCATCACTTTCGAATCGATAATTTTGGCTCTTTGTGCTTCACGCAATTCTTCGGCAGTATATGTTGAATAGTAATTCACTTTAGAGATACTATCATAAATAGGACTCATAAAAACATAGTCGTAAAAATGCTTTCTGTTTTTACCTCCTCCACTGAATGGCACGAACAGCTGATGTGACCATAATAATCATGCGGCTCTTTGGGATTACGTGCATTCAGGTGGATTCCCATCAGATTGAATTCCTCTTTTAAGTAGAAATGTTCGTGCGTAACGATACGGCGGTGATATTTATCCGGAATAAGTGTCAATAGCCGTTCCGAATACATAGCCGGAGTTTCCGGCTTCCTAAGATGTAGGACATCCAGCCCCTCTTCGAAAAGAGCGGTAATGATCTTATCTTCTTCAACGAAGAACGTGGGCGTGGTAACTACAATTAGTTTCATTTCCTGTGTTAAAGTTGTAAAGTTTAGCAAAGTTACTAATTAACTATATCCGATGCCAACGTTTATAGTGAAAATATGTTAGATTGCCATGTCCGCAGGTCAATTGTCCATAGTTCGCCGGCTAAAACATCTCCAAAATCACAGATTATTTTCAGCACTTCCGTAGCTTCAACGCTTCCTACAATAGCAGGAGTAACTCCCATCACACCTTTGGGCGGCGGAGGCATTCGTTGCATTTCTTCTTCGTCAGGATAAAGATCCCGGTACTTCTTTTTCTGGTTTCCGTAGTTGAATACAGAAACCTGTCCTTCAAAACCGCAGATAGCACCATATACGTAAGGCTTTTCTGTTCAATGCAGATATCGTTAATCAGGTAGCGGGTGGCAAAGTTATCACAGCTGTCGACTACTATATCATATTCCTGAATGATATGATAAGCATTTTCTTTTGTCAACCGGGTAGAGTAGGGATGTATTCTGATCTCGCTGTTGAGAGCGGAGAGCCGTTCCGCTGCACAGATAGCTTTCGGTTTACCCAATTCTTTTTCGGAATAGAGAACTTGTCGTTGCAGGTTAGTGATGCTTACCAAATCGTCATCTACCAGTCCGAGACATCCCACACCGGCGCCTGCCAGGTAGAGAGCGATGGGAGAGCCTAGCCCTCCCACACCTACAATAAGCACTTTGGCTTCCTGCAGTTTCTTCTGACCTTCTTCTCCGATTTCGGGAAGTATGATTTGTCTATCGTATCGCATCTGCCTATCTTTTTTAAAATCAAAAGACTGATCCCAATCCTTCCAAACCGGTTCGCGACCCAGTTTCTTCAAGTCACGTTCCACTTCAACCGCCTTTCGCTCATCACTTACGTGAAATTGTTCCAGGGTTTGAGGATAACTGTAATATCCTCCGGGTTCAGTTTTTACTCTCCGCACTCATGGTTGTAACACCGAGCGTTGCCATGTGATTTCGGATTTCTGCACTTTCACGGGTGGAATAGGGAGATATCTACGTCGTGGTCGAAGATTCGCATCGCGAATGTAAGTTGAGCCAGTTCCCGGTCGTTCATGACTACATTCGGTTGGAATCCGCCATTTTCAGACGGACGCATACGCGGGAAATTTACGCTGTATTTTGTTTTCCAATAATGCTTCTGCAGATAACGCAGATGATAAGCCATCATCGTTACGTCTGTCCGCCATTCTTCCAGACCGATCAGGACACCCATGCCAATCTTATGTACACCTGCCTGTCCCATACGGTCGAAGCCGTCTACACGCCATTCGAATTTGGACTTCATGCCTCTCGGATGATATGTCTTGTAATTTGCTTTATGGTAAGTCTCTTGAAAACAGATCACTCCATTCAGACCATGATTAGTCAGTTCCTGATATTCTTCTGCTTTAAGGGGCATTACTTCAATCTTCAGGTTGCTGAAATAAGGTTTTGCCAAATCCAGCGCCCAGGCAATGTAGGGAACACCTGCTTTGGCAGGGTTTTCACCGGTTACGAGCAGTAGATTTTCAAAAGGAGCCAGTCGTTTGATGGCTTTGTATTCGTTGACAATCTCTTCCTCTGTCAGTATCGTTCTCTTCATCGGATTGCTGATGTGGAAACCGCAATAGACGCAGGAGTTGGTGCATGAATTAGTCATATAGAGCGGCACAAACATAGAGATTGTTTTGCCGAACCGCTCCATCGTATATTTCTGGCTGAGGCGGGCCATCACTTCCAGATAAGGAGTGGCGGCAGGTGAAATCAGCGCCATAAAGTCGTTGACATCCAGATGCTCTTTTTTCCCAATGCACGGCGTACGTCGGCATCTGTTTTGGAATAGATGGCTTTTGTCGTCTCTTCCCAGGATATTTTTTCTAATTCGTCGGAGAACATTCTTATTAAATTGAGAATTAAAAATTGAAAATTGAAATGAGGGGAGGGCAGGTTCGGTCAGTGGGCTGACTTTCTGTTTCTCCCCACTCATTATTTGTTGGTTTTAGCGCTTTTCTTTAAATCGCGTGACAATCTCATTGCACAGAAATTAGGTCCGCACATCGTACAATATTCTCCATCGATATGATGTCCTGCACGGAAATAGGTCTGCGCCCGCTCCGGGTCGAGAGACAGGTCGAACTGATCTTTCCAGCGGAACTCATAGCGAGCTTTACTCAATGCGTTGTCTCGTACCTGTGCACCCGGGTGTCCTTTTGCCAGGTCAGCGGCATGAGCGGCTATCTTGTAGGTAATGACTCCTACGCGTACGTCCTCTTTGTCGGGTAAGGCAAGGTGTTCTTTCGGAGTAACGTAACACAGCATTGCCGTACCCAGCCATCCTATTTGTGCCGCACCGATAGCAGAAGTGATATGGTCGTACCCCGGAGCAATATCCGTCACCAACGGGCCGAGTGTATAAAATGGGGCGTCATGGCATTTTTCAATCTGACGTTCCATGTTCTCTTTGATTTTATGCATCGGAACGTGTCCGGGGCCTTCAATAAATGCCTGAACATTCTTATCCCAGGCACGAAGCACTAATTCTCCCATGGTATCCAGTTCGGCAAACTGCGCTTCATCGTTCGCATCGTAGATAGAACCCGGACGAAGTCCGTCGCCTAAAGAAACGGCTACATCATATTGTGCCAGAATATCACAAATATCATCAAAGTGATCGTATAAGAAACTTTCCTGATCGTGTACGAGACACCATTTACTCATTATGCTTCCTCCACGGCTGACAATACCGCACAACCGCTTATCGGCAAGATGAACATTATGACGGCGGATACCTGCATGAATCGTAAAATAATCTACTCCCTGTTCACATTGTTCGATCAGTGTGTCCCGATAGATTTCCCAGTTTAGATCTTCCACTACGCCATTCACTTTTTCAAGTGCCTGATAAATAGGAACCGTGCCGACGGGTACGGGACAATTACGGATAATCCATTCGCGTGTTTCATGAATATTTTCTCCTGTGGAAAGATCCATCAAGGTATCGCCACCCCATTTGCAGCTCCACAATGCTTTCTCCACTTCTTCATCTATGCTTGAGGTAGTAGCCGAATTTCCGATATTCGTATTGATTTTCACAAGGAAGTTGCGTCCGATAATCATCGGTTCAGCTTCCGGGTGGTTGATATTGGCCGGTAATACAGCACGTCCTTCTGCAATCTCCTGACGGACAAATTCTGGAGTAATGTGGGTCTTAATTCCCAATTCCTCGCAATTCATGTTCTCGCGGATTGCTACATATTCCATTTCAGGGGTGATAATCCCTCTTCTGGCGTATGCCATTTGAGTGATTGCTTCTCCTTTTTTAGCGCGATAGGGCAGAGCGATGTGCTCGAAACGTAAGTGATCGAGACTTTTATCGTCCCTTCTCATTTGTCCGTATTCCGAAGTAATTTCGGGAAGTTGTTCCACATCACCACGGCCTACAATCCATTCTTCACGCATACGGGGCAGTCCTTTTTTAAGATCAATGCTCATATCTGCATCGCTGAACGGTCCGCTGGTATCATATACATATATCTCCGGGTTCGGTGTTGCTATCTTTTCTTCGCCTTCAAAGCTGACACTGGGCACTTGTTCTACTTTCCGCATCGCCACGCGGATATTCGGATAAAGTTTGCCGGGTAGATATACTTTTTGGGAGCGGGGAATTTTATTTTTGTTCCATAGTTTATTCGTTTTTAATCAAGAAAAGCCGTTAGAGGTGAACTTGCTTCTGCCACGAAGTCGACGGCTTGTAATCCTAATCCTGCTTCGTAAGCCTGTCTTCCGGCTTCTGTAGCCGCTTTGAATGCTTTTGCCATTTCTACCGGATTTCCGGCAACGGCTATTGCGGTATTAACTAATACAGCGGAAGCTCCCAGTTCCATTGCTTCGGCAGCATGGCTAGGTCGCCGATACCGGCGTCTACGACTACCGGGATACCTGCCTGTTCGATAATGATTTGCAGGAATTCTTTGGTCTGCAATCCTTTATTGGTACCGATTGGTGCACCGAGCGGCATAACGGTAGCTGCGCCCGCTTCTTCCAGACGTTTGCAGAGTACAGGGTCAGCCTGGCAATAAGGCAACACGATAAAACCCAGTTTTACCAGTTCTTCCGTAGCTTTCAGTGTCTCGATAGAGTCAGGGAGCAGATAGCGTGGGTCCGGGTGAATTTCCAGTTTCAGCCAGTTTGTTCCAAAGGCTTCACGAGCCAACTGTGCTGCAAAAACAGCCTCTTCTGCATTACGTACACCGGAAGTATTGGGCAATAGCTGAATATTCGGATGAATAATATGTTTCAGCATGTCATCCTCTTTGTTGTCCATGTCGATTCGTTTCATGGCAACAGTAACCATTTCCGTACCTGATGCCAGAATAGCTTGTTCCATGATTTCATTGGAATTGAATTTTCCCGTTCCCAAAAACAGACGGGAGTTGAATTCACGTCCCGCAATTACTAACTTTTTCCATTCTATATATATTATAAATTAAATTACTGATTGTACATCATTGCTTTACGCATGATTCAGGATTCTACGTGTTTCTTCTATCGGATTATCCGCTCCGAGAATGGTTCCCGACAGGGCTATCCCGTTTACTCCTGTGTGAAGTATGGCAGGAATATCCTCATAAGTGATTCCTCCAATCGCTACTACGGGGATTTCGATATTCGCCTCTTTCATCTGTGAAAGGATGGAGGAATAGCCTTCCAATCCCAGTACAGGGCTTAAATTCTTTTTAGTGGTAGTAAACCGGAAAGGACCGATGCCAAGATAATCGGCTCCGGCACGATAGTGCTGTACAACATCTTCGAATGTATTTGCAGTGCCGCCGATAATGAAAGCCTCTCAAGAATTTGGCGGGCCTGGTCGATAGGCATATCCTTTTTGCCCAGATGCACACCGTCCACTTCCAGCTTTCGCGCCAGTTCAACGTGATCGTCCAGAACCAGGATTGCTTCGTGCTCTTTACAAAGCGGTTTCAGTTGCAGGGCTACTGCCTCCACTTCTTCGAGAGGAGCCTCTTTCATGCGTAGTTGGATCCATTTGCACCCGCCTTCGAGTGCCATACGTGCCGATTCGAGGTACGAGTACCGTTCGGTCTGATGCGTGATAAATTGTAGGCTGACCATTCCCTTATCCTCCGCAAGCAAGCTTTGATAATCACCAGGTTATCGTTCTCATGCAATATGAAACCCTCCCATTCGGTACGGGGAATCATTTTGTTGTTTACGGCAATAGCAATGCCTTGAACCGGAAGTTCGAGCTGTGCTGTCAGTTGTGTAAGGGTAGAGTCGGGAGTAATTTCCACCTCTTTGTTGTTCACTTGTACTTTCATTGTCCTATCAGAATAAATAAGTTGAAAGTAAATACAAAGAGCGTGCTTGAATGGAAAGGCGATAAGAAGAAACACAATCCCTACGTCAGTACTAACTGCCTCAGGTTCCTAGGGTATAATCTCAGCCCCTCATGGGGCACCCCTTTGTCTTTACGGGGGCAAAGTAAGTGAAAAAGAAACAGAAAAACACTAAATCATTCGATTTTTTTTTTTTTCTGTTGATTCCTGTTTTTTGATAGGATGAGAAAAGATAAACCGGGCACCATTTTTTGTAATTCTTGTCAATCCAGATATCACCTCCCATATATTGGATGGTCAGTTTGCAGATAGCCAGTCCCAATCCTGTACCCTGTACGAACTCATTCAGCTTTTCGAAACGTTGGAATACCAGCTCCTGTTTATCTTCGGGGATTCCGGTGCCGGTATCAGTTACCGAGAACAGCATACATTGCTTTTTTTCGTCCACTTCATAATCCAGCGTAATACTTCCTCCGGCAGGAGTGAATTTCAAGGCATTGTTCAGCAGATTGATAATAATCTGCTGCAGGCGCAAGGGATCTGTGTAGAGCATGTAAGGCTCTTTAGGCATTTGCAGTTTAATGTCTACATCCATTGTCTTGTTCCGGTTGGTCAGAGTAATCATATTCTGGCAATGGTTCACCAGCTCACACCATTCATAGTTGAATTGCAGTTTTCCTGATTCCAGGCGTGATATATCCAGTACATCACTAATCAGTTGGAGCAACAGATTGGAGTTGGTCTGGACAATATCTGCGTATTCTTTCAGTTCGTTATTCTGCTCTACCGAACCGATAATCAGACTGGAGAAACCGACAATAGCATTTAGCGGAGTCCGTATCTCGTGGCTCATATTCGAAACAAAGGCACTTTTCAGTTGGTTAGCTTCTTCGGCGCGCTCTTTAGCATCACGCAATTCGACTTCAGACTCTTCCAGTTTCTTTTTATCTTCCCGTAGTTGTTTCGTAGTTCTTTCAAGGTGATTCTTCAGGATTTTAGTCCGGTAATAGTAATACAGCGAAATCATTAGACTTCCTACTAATACGAGAAATATAATCAGGATGAATTGCACTTCTGTCTTATAGGCCACAAAGAACGGGATGGGCTGATTGATTACCATTGAGTTGACAGGTAACTTCTTGTTTCCAAATCCCCATTCCTTTAGTTTCTTCGCATCAAATTTATATCTGTTGGGTAAGATATTGATGCTGCTGATACCCGTTTCCTTTTGGTCTAAAAAGCGGTAAGCATATTCTCCCATGCTTTTTCCCACTCCTTCATATTGCGGGACATATCCTCCGATAGCCCAGTAACCTATTGCGGTAGAAGTCATGCTGAACATAGGCAGGAGAGGATTGGCTTTGGAAAAAGCATAAACGGAGTTATTCATGTAAGTAATACCCCGGTTATCGATTCTCCAGATGCCAAGCAACATGACTGTGTTTCTGGGAAGATTGCGCAATTGACTGGCAGCCATATCGAGTGTATGGATGCGGCCATCGACGTAGGTGATAGACAACTGTGGGAAATGTTGCAGGTTTTTCTTGAACCATGCCAGTTCGGCAAGTCCGTTGTATGTGTTATCCGATACAAATACAAGGTGTTCTGTTTCCGGATAGAAATCCTGTATCATTTCAATATCTTTTTAATGTCATATTCGTATGTGCTACAATATCTTACGTTGTATTCCTTCATGCGTTCCATTAAGTTAATGCTTTCGGGATTATAGCTTCGGATGTCGGTCGAATCCTCCGGAATACGTATTCCGTTGCGTGATGCCATTGCACAAAAAACAGGAAGCTGCTTGTACTTTTCATCTTCGAGATGGAGGAAACTGCTCCATGCTTCACCACCCAGGAGAATAACTAATTTGGCTTTCGGATGTTTGTCGAGAATATCAGTTAATATTTTTTTTTTTCCATTGATGCGCCTGCGTTAAGTCTGTTGCATTCATATTTTCTACCATGGTCGAATATCTTCCCTCCCAATTGGGTGTAGGTTTCTACAAATGTGCTGATGTTATCGTAGGTATATTTAGTGTCAGAATTATAAGAGGTGATAAACAGGATTTCTTCCTCAGATTCTTCTGTGGTGGCAGCATTGCCGAAAATTGGGGGAGGAAAAGGAGTACAGCAATGGAGACAATAAATCGTATTTTTTTTTCTTTTATACAGTACCATAATTGTTTGTTATGTTGTTTTATGAGTTGCAAAAATACAACTAATGCATCTGATATACAATAAAAGTCTGTTCTTTTTAATCTGTAAAAAAGGTCGCTGTGAAAAACACAACGACCTTTTCCATAAGTATAGTTTAGCTTGTAAATTTGATTACATTCTTTTTTCAACCACATCCCAGTCGATGATATCCCACAGGGCGTTTACGTGGTCGGCACGGCGGTTCTGGTAATCCAGATAATAGGAGTGTTCCCAAACGTCAAATCCAAGAAGTGGTTTCAAACCGGCACGTACTGGATTGCTGCCGTTCCCCTCTTTAGTGATTTTCAGTTTACCGTCTTTATCTACGGATAGCCAAGCCCATCCTGAACCAAACAATCCGACTGCTGCTGCATTGAATTCTTTCTTGAAGTTTTCAAAGCTGCCAAAGTCACGTTTGATGGCTTCTCCCAGTTTACCGGCCGGTTCTTTCTTCGAAGGTTTCGGGGAAAATTGCAGGAAGTAGAGGGTATGATTTAATACTTGTCCGGCATTATTGAAAATTGCTCCATCCGGTGCGGCTGCAACGATTTCTTCTACCGTTTTACCTTCATATTCTGTTCCGGGCACGAGGCTATTCAGATTATTTACATACGTTTGTAGATGTTTTCCGTAATGGAAATCTATTGTTTGCTGACTGATTACAGGTTCCAACGCATTGTTAGCGTAAGGAAGTTTAGGCATTTCGTAAGTCATGGTCATCATAATTAAAGACATTAATATAGTATTCATAATGTTACAAGTTTTAATTGGCTTGTTATACTATAATAACAGAACCCCTTTGCAAAATGTTCACAGCATCTTACTTTATTTGTAAATGTACTGTATGCGTTCCACTTTTTCGATGCTCACGGTCGGTCCGGCAGATCCATTGGCCCGTATTATCATATTCATAATAAGAATTGCTATCGATCTGGTTTCCGTATTTATCGTACAGGCAGGTCAGGCATCCCGATGTTTTCTGGTTATTGCCTAAAATACCGTTGGTAAACGATTTGTGTCAGATAACCGTATTTATCGTATTCATAAGCATCTTTTTGTGAAATAATCTGATCCGAAGAATTGGCAAAAGCAGGTTTTGATGTTGGGATGAAATCAATCTGCCTTTATCATCATATTTGTTTGCGGTGTACGCCTGAAGTTCTCCATTCTTATTATACTCTTTGGTTTCGGTCAATAACCCTGTTTATTATAGGAACTTATGATGACTCTTCCATCTGTATACTTGAGCGAATCACTCTCGATATTTCCGTCCGTACCGATACGGCGTGTCCGTCGGTAGAGATCCGTTTTGGTTTTCGGATTCGTTTGCACTTCAAAGATGCAGTGACCTTGCGGATCGTATAATCTGTTCGTTTGTATTTCATTGCTTGGCTGACCGTTCTTTACGGTAAGCGACAATGTAGAAATGAGCTGCCCCTTATCATCATACGAATAAGTGGTCGAGGTATTTCCCGTACTGTCATTTTCCGCAGACTTAATCAATCGTCCTCCATTATAGTATTTCACAGAAGTAGGGAGTGGATATGATTGTTTGCAGAATAAACGGTGTCCGTAGTGCATTGGCCTGGTCACGAAATTCCTTATACCTGTGTGTGCAAAGAAAATCCTGCAGCATACTCAAAGATTCGGAATTGACAATGGCAGCTTTTAAAAGCTCAAAATCAGCTTTTTCACTAAGATATTCAAGGTCGTCCAGATGAGTACGTGCTGTGGAAGTCAGGTAAGGTGATTGCTTATACTCGTCAATAATCTGCCGGATGGCTGTTGCGTTTCCTTTCTCCCGGAGGCTGTCGATCCCTTGAAACAGAAAAAATCATCGTATAACGCGCGGACTTCCGGAAGGAATGGACGCGTGTCTTTATCCGTGAAGAATTTCTGCATGTTGGCGTTATCAAAAAAAATGCCTTGAAATTCGCTGATGTCGGATTACTCTTTACAATCTGGTAAAGCCGTTTGTTTTCCGCAGTGTTGATTTGAGAGATAAATTTGCCGTTCGGATATTCCGTGATGTACGTTTGATAAATATTCAGCGTAGGTGTTTTCAGCATACCTTCCAGTAAAGCCATTTCACGGATGTCCCGTACCTTTTGCAAGATGGTAGAATCTCCCGGATAACCGCTTGACTGGATACTGTCCATCAACGTCTTGCTAAAAGGGATTTGATCTTTCGAAGCTTCCAGAATGGAGATAACAGCCAGTTCCGCTTTGTTTTGTACGTTGAAAGTTGTATTTTCTCTTCTTCACAGATATTGGGAAAATAAGCTTTCGTTGCCCTTTCGTAGCATCCGAAATAGTTGGTGGCAGCCTGTTCGCTTTGCTCGTTCCACAATCCGTTGAGCACATCCAATAATGCCAGTTCCTCGGCATAATAGGTTTGTGTCTCGTCATCTATCTTATCACGGTTTTTCTGCCATTTGTCGGCGTCATTATCGTTCAGATACCTTAGCAGCTTTTCCAGGCGGCTCTGCTTTTGTGCCATTGCCTGTGGAATGCAGGCGACCAGAAACAAACTCAAAATAATCGATAAAAATATACTTCTTTTCATTGCTTTTTGGTGTTAGGTTAAAATAGTTAGTGATGAAAATTCATAAAAAATACCTTCATTCTCGAATGAATATTATACTTTGTATTGAGAACAAATTTGAATGCCAAGGGTTTGTTAAAAATCCACATTGTTTTTATAATGCTGTTATGAATACCAATTATATAGATGAATTGAACGAGAGTCAGTGTGCTGCAGTGACTTATAATGACGGTCCTTCGCTGGTGATAGCCGGTGCAGGTTCGGGGAAGACGCGCGTATTGACTTATAAAATCGCTTACTTGCTGGAACAGGAGAACGGCTACAATCCGTGGAATATTCTTGCACTGACCTTTACCAATAAGGCGGCGCGTGAGATGAAAGATCGTATAGCCCGTCAGGTGGGCATGGAGCGGGCACGTTATTTGTGGATGGGTACCTTCCATTCTGTCTTTTCCCGTATTCTCCGTGCCGAAGCAAAGTATATCGGATTCACTTCCCAGTTCACCATCTATGATACGGCTGATAGTAAGAGTTTGCTCCGTTCCATTATTAAAGAGATGGGATTGGACGAGAAAACTTATAAACCGGGAGCGGTACAAGCACGTATCTCCAGTGCCAAGAATCATCTGGTCACTCCCACGGGATATGCTGCCAACAAAGAAGCGTATGAAGGAGATATGGCTGCCAAGATGCCTGCTATCCGTGATATCTATACTCGTTATTGGGACAGATGCCGTCAGGCAGGTGCAATGGATTTCGATGATTTACTGGTGTATACGTATATTCTGTTCCGCGACTTTCCGGAAGTGCTGGCCCGTTATAGGGAGCAGTTCCGTTATGTGCTGGTGGACGAGTATCAGGATACGAATTATGCCCAGCATAGCATTGTCCTGCAACTGACTAAAGAGAATCAACGTGTCTGTGTGGTGGGAGACGATGCGCAAAGTATCTATTCTTTCCGTGGGGCGGATATTGACAATATTCTCTATTTTACAAAAAATCTACCCCAATACGAAAGTCTTTAAACTGGAACAGAATTATCGTTCTACGCAAACCATCGTCTGTGCTGCCAACAGTTTGATTGAGAAGAATGAACGCCAGATACGGAAAGCCGTGTTTTCGGAGAAAGAAAAGGGGGAACCTATCGGCGTATTTCAGGCGTATAGCGATGTGGAAGAGGGAGATATTGTAGCTAATAAGATTGCAGAGCTACGACGGGAGTATCGCTACGGATATGCTGATTTTGCTATCCTGTATCGTACGTACGAATGCACAAAGCCGTATTTTTTGAAGAGGCTCTTCGGAAACGGAGTATACCTTATAAGATTTATGGAGGACTTTCGTTCTACCAGCGAAAAAAGAGATAAAAAGATGTGATTGCTTATTTCCGTTTGGTAGTGAATCCGAATGATGAAGAAGCATTCAAGCGAATCATTAATTATCCTGCCCGTGGCATCGGTGATACGACAGTCGGGAAGATTATATCGGCGGCTACCGATCATGGTGTAAGTCTTTGGGCGGCACTCTGTGAACCATTGAGTTACGGACTGGATATAAATAAAGGAACGCATGCAAAACTGCAAGGCTTTCGTGAATTGATAGAAAGTTTCATTGTCGATCAGGCAGATAAGAACGCTTATGAAATAGGAACGAATATCATCCGTCAGTCCGGCATTATCAACGATGTCTGTCAGGACACATCCCCCGAGAACCTAAGCCGTAAGGAAAATATAGAAGAGTTGGTGAATGGTATGAATGATTTCTGCGCGTTGCGGCAGGAAGAAGGCAACCCGAATATTTCTCTGACAGATTTCCTTTCGGAGATTGCCTTGCTTACTGATCAGGACTCGGACAAAGGCGGATGATGGAGAAAAAGATAACGTTGATGACAGTTCATTCGGCTAAAGGATTGGAGTTTAAGAATGTATTTGTGGTCGGTCTGGAAGAAAACCTGTTTCCCAGTGGGATGGTAGGAGATTCTCCCCGGGCACTGGAAGAAGAACGTCGTTTGTTCTATGTAGCTATTACTCGTGCGGAGGAACATTGTTATCTGTCTTTGCCAAAACCCGTTTCCGTTATGGAAGAGATGGAATTTGGAAGCCCCAGTCGTTTCTTGCGTGATATCGATGTTCATTACTTGCAATTGCCGCATGAGGCAGGAGTGAGCCGTGCTGTCGATGAAGGTGCAGGACGTTTCCATACATCAGCTTTGAAGAGAGATAACCGGGATGAAGAATATTTATATTTCTCCGGGTGATGATAGAAAGATAGCTCCCGGTGAGGGGATACGTTCTGCTACCGTATATGGTGGCGAGAAATTGAAAAAATGGTGTGAAAAGTGCTGCGTGTTACGGTAGCTGCCGGATTATTCCGAATGTGATTGGCAGAATTTTCATTGCCGACTCAGAAAAGGGGAGATAAATAGTGCTTGTTTTTGGTTTTGATTGTACTGTTTTGAATTGAAATAGCGATTATGAAAATATTGGAACTTCGTTCAGCACATTTTAATTGTACCGGATGGGAATCTGACATTCTTATAAATGCAGATGGATGTACATGATCATAAGTGTTCAATTTGACCTTTGTATTCATCTGCATTTATAAGAATTTTGTAATGGCTATTTTATTAGCTTTTATCAGGAGAATACCAATTATTTCCACCTTCCACAGCCTTCTACTTTTTTGGTTCATATAGATTTTGCTCCTTCCATGCTTTTTCAGCATCGGTTGTCTCAGCACTGTAGTTATAATCGGTGTCTGCCACACCATGTTCGCGTGTATAGCAATCTACTTGATAAGGCTCAAAATCGGTTCATTGGTAAAGCGATTTCTTCCCTCCACCCGGTATGCTTCAAACTCTGAACCGGTAGTGGTTACTTTCACCATTAATTTTCCTGCTACTGCAGGTGTTTTTGCCAGATAAATACCTCATCTTGCCATTTCTTCAGTATAATTTGTGCGTGAAGGCATCCAATAAAAACGTAATGATAGATAAACAGCAGCAGCGTGTGAAATGATTTTACTCCATTCGTCCACATTGAAAGTGCTTTCATGCAGTTCAAATTATATACAGCCACTTCGTCCATATCCTTTACAGCATCCGTTAATGCCTTGTTTGTGACTCTTTCATGTTGGGATGCGGATAATCACTATACTTTTAAATCTTTATCCATAACGTTTTCTTAATTTTTTGTGAAGAATCAAACTCAGTTTGTAAAGGTAGGAAATATTGGGCAACACATACTTTTTTGCATCGCTTATTCATGATTCAATCTACTAAATTTTAGTATTCGATATGAGACTTTTAATCTGATTTCCTCTCTTGTTATATCATGGAAGAAAGAGTTGTTAGAAAGAATCTGAATTGATAAAAATCGATAGAGCGTGAGAAATCATCCTTGCTTTCAAATCTTTTATATATAGGACTTTACCCGATTCTCTCCTTGTTATATCATGGAAGAAGAGTTGTTGAGAAAGAATCTGAATCTGATAAAAAATTGATGGAGCAGGAGAAAATCCATCTTGCTTTCAATCTCGTTATGTGGCGTTCTTTTTTTTCTATATTCCTGTATATTCATATTCTATTTAAGGCGAGTTCTGTATAATATATCTGCCATTAGGGGAAGAGCTTCAGCAGCACACACTGCATTCACCGGCATATACTGAAAGTTCGGATTTTCCTGAGATCATGCGTTGTGCAGTCATATTTACTTTTAATTCTCTGTCACAGTTTCGGTGCTTTTTATCCCCTTGGTTGTAGCTGAGGGAAAGAATATCTCTCTGCGGCATTCGTATTAATCCCGAATATTCTGAGGTTGAAACGGAATTATATAACCCCTTGTGCCTCTGAAAATTCGTTTCGGCATTACTGCCGATTTGTTGCCTGATATTCTTCCGGAAGGGTTGAAGGTTTTCATTGTCATTGCCATTGTGAATCTTCTTCTTTCGAACTGAACGTACTTTTGCAGCATCTTGAAGTTAAGTTTTCCTGTTATTTCCGCAGATAAAGTGGTGAATTTAGGGAGGGCATCCGATGACCTGCAAAGATTATGATGGAAAACATCTTATTCGTTTGCTTCCAAGGGCTGAAATCCCGTTATCCTCATATGCGGTCATTTCATTTGAGCCCGGTTCGGCCTTTACTTGGCAGAGATTTTGGGGTATTGACTTCCGAGGTTGTGGACATTGTAGAGAGAGTCGTGGTATTAAAACTGCCATACTGAACGTCAGCTTTACTTGCCACATGCCCGACTGTCTTGAAATGCCTTATCAACTCCGCAGTGCGCGGAGCGGGAAATGGGAAATGAGGGGCCTTATATACTGTCCCGGCGGTAATTCCTGCTTAAGCGGCGATTATATGGGATTGTGGAGCTTTTGATCATGAATTGCACATCGGTGAACGGATTGTATTTGAAGATATGGATACATTACACGATGGTCAAGACAAACATGTTCAAGGCATTCATCATCCTGCCATTGCATTGTGGACAAAAGAAGAAACAACAGCCGAAATATAAAAGAGTTTTCTATGAAGATTACCGTGACAGAAATGAGTTGATAATCAAATAAATTATTTTTCGGAGTGGGTAAAAGAATATATTTTCTGCGAAAAAGTATGCAGAATGTTTGCATCGTTTAGAGAAAATCCCTACCTTTGCAACCGCAAACGAAAAATGCGGAAATAGCTCAGTTGGATTGGTAGACGCGCACGTTTCAGGTGCGTGTGTTTCGAACGTGCAGGTTCGAGTCCTGTCTTGGGCACAATGTTTAATTAGCTTAGTGTTGGAGAGGTGGCGGAATTGGTAGACGCGCTACTTTGAGGGGGTAGTGACAATTGTGTCGTGGGAGTTCGAGTCTCCTCCTCTTCACATTTATGAATTGTTGTGAGACTTTTATAGCGGAAATAGCTCAGTTGGTAGAGCACAACCTTGCCAAGGTTAGGGTCGCGAGTTCGAGTCTCGTTTTCCGCTCAAAAGCAAAGCGAGGACATTTCGGTTTAATCGAAGTGTCCTCGCTTTTTGTTCACCCGGACATGGGGGGAATATCGGATCAACGTAATAACGAGTCAAAATTAAATTAAGTGCTAATTTGTTATTGTTTTGTATAAGTTGTATTTATAGTGTCTTTTCTGAGGATTTTGCTGATAGAAAATATAGATAATATTGATAATTGATTTTGTTACCTTTCCTTACATTTGTCTTATGAAAAAAGAGGTGATAGAAAAGTTATGATTAAGTGGTGGGTAACTATGATAGAAATGCCAATCTTTAATAAACCCTAAAACTAACCTTTAGTTTTAACTTTATAATGACTTTACTCTAATCTTTAAATAGCGTAAATCATTCCGATAAAAATATCTAAATACGAATTCATTGAATATAAATAGGTATATAGGTTGCTTTCAGGCTCTTTTTAATTTATTGCAAACAAATGGCAGGCAACGATGGAGGTTAAGGCACAGTCCGGTAAGTTGGCATTTGCCGGACGTGTTCTTGACAGAAAATCTCAGGAACCGATACCTTTATGCCGCTGTTCAGATCTATGCAATGCCCGATGAGTACGTTTATCACCGGAGGAGCAACCGGAAAGACGGGTGTTTTTCTCTTACTGCTTCTGTTCATTAGGTCAGGAAAGATATCCGTTCATGTCCTGTATCGGTTATGCAGCCGTTAATCGTGTATTTGATAATAAGGATTGGAAATTGGGTGATATTGTCTGGCTCCCGATGGTTTTATGTTAGAGGAAACTGTTGTAACGGGGCAAAGCGCCAATGGCAGTTACCGAGAATGATACTACTGTGTATAACTCTTCCGCATTTCGTACTCCAAGGTTTCAATGCTCGAAGAACTTGTGAAGCAACTTTGCCGGT
>VOFC01005597.1_pt1 | contig 37304 bp, 68 predicted proteins | sample 5384161 | NCBI WGS metagenome assembly VOFC01 (sample SAMN12384722, study PRJNA508395) | human gut metagenome | isolation source: healthy gut B | host: Homo sapiens | reverse complement strand
TGTGATGTTTCAACAATCTGTATCGGTCTTGCAGCAAGCATGGGAGCTTTCTCTTCTTGCAGGCGGTGCAAAGGGCAAGAGATATGCTCTTCCAAATGCAGAGATTATGATTCATCAGCCATCGGGCGGTGCAAAGGGTCAGGCTACTGAGATTCAGATTGTTGCAGAAAATATATTAAAGACAAAGAAGAGATTAAATGAAATTTTTGCAGCCAATACAGGCAAGCCATACGAAACAATTGCAGCTGATACAGAGCGAGACAACTATATGTCAGCACAGGAAGCCGCAGAGTATGGTCTCATAGACAGTGTAATAACAAACAGATAATCAGAAGTTAGATGAATTTAAGAGGGTACCCCATATGGGATGCCCTCATGCAATAAAAAGGAGTTAATAATGGCAGGAAAAAACGACGGAAAGATTCGCTGCTCATTTTGCGGTAAGACACAGGACCAGGTAAATCGTTTGATTTCCGGACCTAATGGAGCTTTTATCTGCGATGAGTGTATAGATATATGTGCCGAGATTCTTGAGGAAGAAGGCGTAGAGGGCCATGAGGACAAAAGCAGCGCTAAGGATGATATAAATCTTGTTACTCCGGAGGAGCTTAAGGCGTTTCTGGACGATTATGTAATAGGACAGGACCAGGCAAAGAAGGTGCTTTCGGTTGCTGTTTACAATCACTATAAGAGAGTACTGGCAGGTGATACATCAGATGTAGAGCTTCAGAAGAGTAATATTCTGATGCTTGGACCTACAGGTTCAGGAAAGACACTTCTTGCGCAGACGCTTGCCAGAGTGATAAATGTTCCATTTGCTATCGCTGATGCTACAACACTTACAGAGGCAGGATATGTAGGTGAGGATGTGGAGAATATCCTATTAAAGCTTATCCAGGCGGCGGATTATGACGTTGAGCGTGCAGAGCATGGTATCATTTATATAGATGAGATAGATAAAATTACAAAGAAATCAGAGAATGTCTCAATCACCAGAGATGTGTCAGGCGAGGGTGTACAGCAGGCTCTTTTAAAAGATTCTTGAGGGCACAGAGGCATCTGTACCGCCACAGGGCGGAAGAAAGCATCCGCAGCAGGAGCTTATTCCTATTGATACTACTAATATACTTTTTATATGCGGCGGAGCATTTGATGGTCTGGAAAAAATTATCGACAGCCGTATGGATACATCATCTATAGGCTTCAATTCAGATGTAAAGTCAAAGACAGAGCTCAATGTAGGAGAGGCGTTCAAGCATGCACTTCCACAGGATTTTGTAAAGTTTGGATTGATTCCTGAGTTTATCGGACGTGTACCTATTACCGTTTCTCTCGAGGCACTCGACAGGGATGCACTTATCCGTATACTTAAGGAGCCTAAGAACTCGCTTATCAAGCAGTACACCAAGCTTTTTGAGCTTGACGGAGTAGGGCTTGAGTTCACAGACGATGCAGTAAATGCCATCGCTGACAAGGCACTTGAGAGAAAGACAGGGGCCAGAGGACTTCGTGCCATCATGGAGGCTGTTATGCTTGACCTTATGTATCGTATACCGTCAGACAAGAGCATCAGCAGATGTGTAATAGACAAGGATATCGTTGAGGATAACTTAAAGCTTGATGGTGATTGCGTGCCTGAGGCATATATCGAGGAAAAAGAGGCATCGTAAGTACAAGGCGGTATTTTACAAAAGATACAGCATCGGATAATATAAATTGCACAGCGCTTTGTTATGCATGGCTGTGCAATAATACAGGAGATATAAGTGGAAGAACAGATTATGAATATGCCTGCAGTAGCGCTGAGAGGGCTTACTATTCTGCCGGGGATGATTGCCCATTTCGACATCAGCAGAGAGCGCTCCCTTCGTGCTGTCGAGGAGGCTATGGAGCAGGATCAAAAGATTTATCTTGTCACACAAAGGAATGTGGACAGTGAGGACCCGACTCAGGAAGACCTCTATCAGATGGGTATTGTTGCTGACATAAAGCAGGTTGTCAGATTACAGAATGATGTTGTGAGAATACTTGTAGATGGAATAAGCCGGGCAGCATTGCTTGGCTTTACCGGTAATGAGAAGTACCTTGAGGCAGAAATCTGTTATTGTGATAGTAATGCAGACAGCCTGCCGGAGGATCTCAGGGAAGCCATGCTTCTCGGAGTCAGAGAGGCTTTTCACAGATATGCGGCAGTCGTCGGCAAAATCAGCAAGGAGCTTATCAGACAGATAGATCAGTATGAGGATCTTGAAAAGCTCATTGATTATGTAACCAACAATCTGCCGGTGTCATATGAGCTTAAGCAGCAGGTGCTTGAGGCAGAGGATATCAATGACAGATATCAGGTTATAGTATCATTACTTCTCTCCCAGGTGGAGGTTATTTCCATAAAGAATGAGCTTCAGAAAAAAAAAGTAAAGGTTCGTGTGGACAAGCATCAGAAGGAGTATGTGCTTCGTGAACAGCTTGGTGTGATACGTGAGGAGCTGGGCGAGAATGCTGACTCGGAGGCTGATGAATATGAGAAAAAGCTATCTGAGTTAGATGCGCCTGACTACGTAAAGGAAAAGACGAAAAAAAAGAGATAAAGCGCTTTAGAAATATGAGCAGCAGCTCATCAGAGAGCACAGTTGAGAGAGGCTATATAGAGACTGTACTTGAGCTTCCGTGGAACAAGATGTCTGTGGACAACAAGGATCTTCATGCAGCACAGGTGCTCGATGATGATCACTACGGATTAAAGGATGTTAAGGAGAGAATACTTGAGTTTCTGGCAGTCAGAAACCTGACAAGCAAGGGAGAGAGTCCTATAATTTGTCTTGTAGGCCCTCCGGGAACAGGAAAGACAAGCATAGCCCGTTCAATTGCGTCTGCACTGGAGAAGAAATATGTGCGTATTTCTCTTGGTGGTGTGCGCGATGAGGCAGAAATCCGTGGACACAGAAAGACATATATCGGCGCTATGCCGGGCCGTATAGTAAATGGCTTAAGACAGGCCGGCGTTTCAAATCCTCTCATGCTGTTGGATGAGATAGATAAGGTGTCAAGTGACTACAAGGGTGACACATCAGCCGCTCTTCTCGAGGTGCTTGACAGTGAGCAGAACTGCAGATTCAGGGATCATTACATTGAGATGCCTGTGGATTTGTCGGAGGTGCTTTTTATTGCAACTGCAAATGAGGTTTCAGGCATTCCAAAGCGCTTCTTGACAGGATGGAGCTTATTGAGGTGTCAAGCTACACTGAAAATGAGAAGTTTCACATAGCAAAGGAACACCTGGTTGAGAAGCAAAAGAGCAAAAACGGAATTAAAAAGGAACAGCTTACGATAACAGACTCGGCCCTTTAAAGGATATTATAAGGCTGTACACCAGAGAGGCCGGAGTCAGAAGCCTTGAGAGGACTATCGGCAAGCTGTGCCGCAAGGCTGCCAGGGAAATCTTCAAGGACAGCGAAGCTGCTGTAAAGGTTACAAAGACCAATCTTAAGACGTATCTGGGCAATCCGAAGTACAGTCCGGAGAAGAAAAATGATCACGCAGAGGTTGGAATCGTTAGAGGCCTGGCATGGACCAGCGTGGGCGGAGTCACACTAGAGGTTGAGGTGAATGTGCTGCCGGGCAAGGGTGAGCTCGTGCTCACAGGTAAGCTAGGCGATGTGATGAAGGAGTCGGCACAGGCAGCACTTAGCTATGTGCGCTCAATAAGCGAAGAATATGGCATTGATGCAGAGTTTTATACGAAGCATGACATCCATATACATATCCCGGAGGGCGCAGTGCCAAAGGACGGACCATCTGCAGGTATCACTATGGCGACAGCCATGCTCTCAGCTATTACAGACAGAGCTGTCAGGGCAGATGTAGCCATGACAGGTGAGATAACACTGCGCGGCAGGGTGCTTCCGATAGGAGGACTCAAGGAAAAGCTGCTTGCGGCCAAAGTAATCGGAATAAAAACAGTATGTATTCCAAAGGATAACGAAAAGGACCTGGAGGAGATTTCAAAAGAAATAACAGACGGCATGGAAATCGTGCCGGTGGAGAGATTTTCACAGGTGGAGAAGATAGCATTTGTAAAATAAGAATGAGGAAGAGATTATGGTAATTAAAAGTGTTAATTTAGAGACAGTTTGCGGAATTACAAGCACAATCCCTGACAATGAGTATAATGAAGTGGCATTCGCCGGCAAGTCAAATGTAGGCAAGTCGTCACTGATCAACGCACTCATGAACAGAAAGTCACTTGCCAGGATCTCTTCACAGCCCGGCAAGACACAGACCATCAATTTTTATAACGTCAATGACGCCATGTATCTGGTCGATCTGCCGGGCTATGGCTATGCCAATGCCAATATCGAGATAAAAGCTAAATGGGGACAGATGATAGAAAACTATCTTCACACGCGAGGACTATCAGGTGGTCATCACGCACAGCAAATGCGGCCCGCAGGTCGGCATGATTCACACGGCGATGAATGAGTTCTGCCGTCTGTATCCGGAATATACGGCGACACCGATGTCTGTCTGCTCGGCGATGAGCCAGGGATATATCGGATATGATCTGCAGAATGCGATTCGTGCAGAGCTTCTGAACAGAGGTATCTACAAAGACCGTATCCACGATCCTGACACAGGTGGTGGTTGATCCGTACGATGAGGCATTCTATACAAGCCAAGCAAGATCATCGGCCGTGTGATGACGGAGGAAGAGGCAGAGGCTGAGGAGAAAAAAAGGCAACCATGTGACGAAGGTGGCAGACGGCTACCGCCGTATCGTGGCAGCACCGAAGCCGGTGGATATTGTGGAGATGGATGCGATCCGCGCGCTGACAGATGCGGATCAGATTGTTGTTGCCTGTGGAGGAGGCGGTATACCGGTTCTTTCCTCAGGACAATCATTTAAAGGAGCAAGTGCAGTGATCGAGAAGGACCTGGCAGCCGGAAAGCTCGCAGAGCTTCTGGAGGCAGATATGCTCGTGATACTGACAAGCGTAGACAATGTGTGCCTGGACTACGGCACAGAGAATGAGCGCCCGCTGAGTTCCATGACAGTGGCGGAAGCAAAGAAATATATGGAGCAGGGACAGTTCGGCGAGGGGATATGCAGCCGAAGATTCAGGCTGCGATCGACTTTATCGGTGATTCGGCGATCCGCTCCGTATTGATTACAAAGCTTCACGTGGATGGAAGCCAGGTAACTCCGGGCATGGGCACCATGATTACAAAATAAAGTGACAGAATAATAAGAGAGGAATATTATGTTAAGAAAGACAAAAAATTGTATGTACGTTAGGACCGTCGACGGATGATGAGAATGTGATGCGCAGCCTGATCGAGGAAGGCATGAATGTGGCGCGCTTTAACTTTTCACATGGAGGACACGAGGAGCAGTTTGAAGACTTACGATGCTTCGCAAGCTGCGAGAGGAGATGAAGCGTCCGGTCGCGGCTCTACTGGATACAAAGGGGCCGGAGATCCGTCTGAAAGAGTTCGCAAGCGGCAAGGTGGAGCTGAAGAACGGACAGACATTTACTCTGACGACGGAGGACATCGTGGGCGATGAGAGCCGTGTGGCGATCACGTACAAGGATCTGCCGGACGATGTGAAGCCGGGAGATACCATTCTGATCGATGACGGACTGATCGGTCTGGAAGTCAAGAAGATCCAGAAAGTATCCGGGCGCAAAGGCAGATGCAGAGGGCAAAATGCCGATGGATATTGTCTGTACCGTTATGAACGGCGGTATGGTTTCCAATAAAAAAGGTGTGAATGTTCCGAACGTGGAGCTTTCCATGCCGTACATCAGCGAGAAAGACTACGGCGATATTGTATTTGCGGTGGAGAACGACTATGATTTCATTGCGGCCTCTTTCGTGCGCTGCGCGGATGACGTGCTTGCAATCCGTCCGACGGTATCATGGTTGCCCGTGGCGACATGGGTGTAGAGATTCCGCTTGAGGACGTTCCAGTCATTCAGAAGATGATTATCAAGAAAGGTTCACGGTGCCGGACAAGTAGGTTATCACAGCAACCCAGATGCTGGATTCCATGATGAAGAACCGCCTAGACCTACAGAGCTGAGGCTACCGACGTTGCAAATGCAATCTATGACGGAACGAGTGCGATAATGCTTTCAGGTGAGACGGCCGCAGGTCAGTATCCCTGATCGAGGCATTGAAGACGATGGTCCGCATTGCGGTTCGCACCGAGTGGATATCAACTTATCTGCAGCGTTTCAGAACAGAACAGCGAGAAGAACTCGGATATTACCAGTGCGATTATCTCCCATGCAACCTGTACGATGGCGGGAGACCTCAATGCGGCGGCGATTCTGGCAGTATCAAGTCCGGACGCACAGCGCGCATGATCTCCAAAGTACCGCCCGTACTCTCCGATCATCGGCGCGTGCCTGACGGAGAAAGTATACCGTCAGCTCGACTTTCCTGGGGCGTTGCACCGCTGCTTCTTGAGCAGAAGAATAAGGCGGAAGAACTGTTTGACTATGCGGTTGACACTGCAGAGACGGCAGGTCTGATCAGCAAGGGCGATGTGGTTGTTCTGACTGCCGGCGTACCGCTTGGCGTATCCGGAACGACCAACCTCATCAAGGTGCAGGTGGCAGGACATATCCTGGTAAAAGGAAAAGGAATTGCAGGTAAGAAGATTGCAGCAAACCTGTGCGTCTGCCACAGCGAGGAAGATCTTGCGAACTTCAAAGAGGGGAGACATCATCGTTGCTGCAGATACCAACTAACTGCATGATGAAGCAGATGCGTCAGGCATCCGGTCTCATCGTGGAGGCGGACAGCGACAGCTGCCATGCAGCGATTGCAGGACTCAGCCTGGATATACACACCGCGGGATTTCAGATGGAAATGCAGATGGAAATTCGGTTCAAAAAATGTGGCATTTCTAACCAGCCGGATGTTTGCATCTTCGATGATCCGTGTCTTTCCAAGTTTGGAGCACTCCGCGGGTCATGTCCGCATCCCGGAAGACAATTTGTAGGACTTTTGTGTGTGTCCCTTATTGCACCTCTGAACAAAACATAACCGCGCGAAGCCGATGTTTGAGTCGGCATCTGCCTTATTTTCAATAGCAGATGCCGGCGAGTTCGGTTCGCGCGGTTTTATATTGTCTGTGAAGAGGTGCCATTAATCATCTGGCTGTACACATACGGCTCCATCTTGTGCAGGTCGCTGATTTCCTCGCGGTAGGCGGGGGCAATGCGGCTGTACAGGTCGAAGGCGCGGTCGCCGTGGCCGACAACGGTTTCCGCGGCGATAATCCACGGGTTGTTGTGGCAGAAGATGCCCGCATTTTCCTTGTATCCCGGCGGATAAGAGGAAACTTCGCCCAGTTCGAGGTGGTACTCCTTGTAGGCGGGCTGGAGCAGCACGATGCCGTGCTTGGTTTCCAGATACTTGTGGACGGATTCAAGCGCCTTTTCCGCCTTGCCGTCCTTCACGCCGACACCACCCATGATGCAGTAGCCTTGGCTTTCGATGTAAATCTTGCCGTCCTCGCATTCCTTCGAGCCGATTTTGTGGCCGAAAGCGTCGTACGCGCGGACGAACCACTCGCCGTCCCAGCCGTCGCGCAGGATGGCTTCGTTCATCGCGTCGATTTCCTTCTGGCAGGCGTCCGCCTTGTCGGTGAGCCCGCGGCGGCGCAGAATCGCGACCAGATCCGGTCCAATGGCGACGAACATGCCCGCAATCAGCACGGATTCCGCCACGCGCTCATCCGGTGCATTCGGGTTGGAGAACGTCTGGAAGGATTCGCTCGGTTCGTCGGAGAAGCAGTTCAGGTTCAGGCAGTCGTTCCAGTCGGCGCGGCCAATCAGCGGCAGACCGTGCGGACCCTTGTTGTTGACGACGTGATAGAAGCTCGCTTCGAGGTGCTCCAGCAGCGTGCCGCAGTCGTCGGGGTTGCAGTCGTAGGGCGTTGCGGCGTCGAGAATGCCAAAGTCGCCCGTCTCCTTGATGTACGCCGCCGTACCGGCAATCAGCCACAGCGGGTCGTCATTGAAGCCGCCGCCGATGTCGTTGTTGCCCTTCTTGGTCAGGGGCTGATACTGGTGATAGCAGCCGCCGTCGCGGAACTGCGTCGCGGCGATGTCGAGGATGCGTTCGCGGGCGCGTTCGGGGATTTGATGCACGAAGCCGAGCAAGTCCTGCGAAGAATCGCGGAAGCCCATGCCGCGCCCGATGCCGCTCTCGAACATGGAGGTCGAACGGCTCATGTTGAACGTGACCATGCACTGATAGGGATTCCAGATATTGACCATGCGGCCCAGCTTCTCGTCGGGGGTGGTCAGCACATAGGCGGACAGCAGGTTGTCCCAATGCTTCTTCAGCGCGTTAAACGCATCGGCAATCTGCTCGTCGGTCGTCAGCTTCTCCAGCAGCGCCTTCGCGGGCGCTTTGTTGATGACGCTGGGCGCGACGAACTTCTCTGCCTGCGGCACTTCGACATAGCCCAGCACGAAGTTGAAGCGGCGTTCTTCGCCGGGGGCGAGGGACACCTTCACCTGATGCGCCGCCATCGGCTGCCAGCCGGACGCGATGGAGTTACCCATCTTGCCGGTGAAAACGTTCCTATAATATAGGAGTCCTCTTTGAGGAAGAGGCGGGCAGCGGTCTTACCCATGAATATTTCTCGGGTGTGCTCAACGGTCTTAAAGTTCAGGCAGAGAAGCAGGGTTACGATATCACATTTATCAATACCTGTTTTGAGAACCGCAAGATGTCCTACTATGAACACTGCAGATACCGGAACTTTGAAGGAGTCGCAATCGTCTGTGCCGATTACAATGATCCGGACGTTCTGGAACTGATGAACAGCGATTCTGCCGGTGGTAACCATTGACTATGTACATCATAACTTGTACTGCGGTAAGCTCCAACAACATACAGGGCATGGAAGACCTTGTGAAGTATATTTACCAGCAGGGGACACCGAAAAATTGCATATATACATGGTCAGGATGGTTTATATGTAACAAAGAGACCGGCTGGCAAGCTTTTACCGGACGGTAGATAAGTTAGGACTGGAGGTGCCGGATGAGTATATCCGGACTGCCGGATTATCTCGAAACCAAAGGAAGCCGCAAAACAAACAAAAGAACTGCTGAATCTGCAGAATGCACCGACCTGTATTATTTATCCGGATGACACCGCCTTAATAGGAGGACGTAATGTCATCATTGAGATGGGACTTCGGATTCCGAAAGATATCTCCGTGGCAGGTTACGATGGAACGAGAATCTCACAGTTGCTGCATCCGAAGCTTACAACAATCCGTCAGAACACGGAGCTGATTGGAAGCGAAGCAGCCAAGCGATTGATTGGCACAATTGAAAAACCGCGAACAACTCTCGTTGAGAGAGTCGTTATAGAAGGAAGTTAGTACCAGGGCAAAGTCTGTAGGGAAAAAAGTTGCAGAAATAACAGCACGGGATAGGAAAAGGTTTCTGAAAAAACAAACAATGGTCGAAAGACCAGACATCTTAAGGAGGAGGGTTTTCTATGAAAAAGAAAATCATTAGCACACTCTTATGTGCATCCATGGTAGCAACTATGGCAGCAGGATGTGGATCATCCGGACACAGCAGACACGACGACAACAGACAAAAGCATCAGTTCAACAGAGGCAGCATGCAGGTGATGCAGGCACAGTATCAGATACAACAGGTGATGACGGCAAAGTCCTTAACATCTACTGCTGGAATGAGGAGTTTAAGTCCAGACTGGAAGATCACTATCCTGGATATGAGGAAGTAGATGCTACCACATGGAACCATCGGTGATGTAACCGTAAAATGGAACATCACACCGAACGATGACAACGCATACCAGAATAACCTGGATGCTACCTTATTAAAGCAGGCAGATGCAGCAGCTGATGACAAGATCGACCTGTTCCTGGTTGAGGCTGACTACGCATTGAAATATGTAGATACCGACTACACGATGCCTGTTAAGGATCTGGGCATCACAGATGCAGATCTGGCTGATCAGTATCAGTACACCAAGGATATCGTTACAGATTCCAACGGCGTATTAAAGGGTGTATCGTGGCAGGGCTGCCCGGCGTATTATTCTACAACCGCGAAGCAGCAAAGAAAGAAGTTCTCGGATCTGATGATCCTGCAGATGTACAGGAATATGTAAAAGACTGGGATACATTCAATGATACAGCAGAGACAATGAAAGCTGCCGGATATAAGATGACATCTTCCGCAAACGATACTTACCGTGTATACTCTAACAACGTATCTTCCAAGTGGGTTACAGACGGCAAGATCACGATCGATGACAACATCATGAAATGGGTTGACGATTCCAAGGAGCTTGTAGATGCAGGCGAGACCAGCACAGCAGAGCTTTGGAGCGATGACTGGAAGAAAGGCTTCTATCCGGAAGGAAAAGGTATTCTGCTACTTTGGACCGGCCTGGTTAGTAAACTTCTCCATGGCAGCTGAGGACGAAGGCAGCTATCGCAAACCTCGGCGGATGGGGCGCAACACAGGGACCGCAGGGATTCTTCTGGGGTGGTACATGGATCTGTGCAGCAAACGGAACAGATAACCCAAGCCTTGTAAAAGATATCATGCTTCAGATGACAACCAACGCTGATATCATGAAGGATATCGTTGTTGCAGATGATGACTTTGTAAACAACAAGACCACAATGGAAGCTATGGCAGAAGACACCAAGCTACTCCAGCAAGGTATTAGGCGGACAGAATCCGTTAGCTATGTACTGCGCAGGTGTTGACGGTCTTGACTTAAGCAACCTTTCCGCATATGACCAGGGCTGCAACGAGGAGTTCCAGAACGCAATGAAGAACTACTTCGAGGGCAACGCAACGAAGGATGAGGCACTGGATCTGTTCTACAAGGCAGTAGAGGAGAAATATCCGGAACTGACACACTAATCGTGGAACTGTAATCTCAGCAACTGAGAGAATGAGCATCAATAGCTGACGCATCGATGGATGCCAGAAAAAGATGCGAAGGATAGAATGACAGGAGCCACGCCTGCCGGCCATCAGGAAGGCGGGTGTGGCTCATTCTATGCCAAAATACAGGTAATCTGTGTAGAAATGCAGAGCTGACAGCAGGTCTGCAAAAAAGGAAGGGCTGCTGTGAGCTCTGTATACAAAGGATAGGGGTTCCGATGGATCTCCGGGAGCGGAAGACCAGCCGGAACGCGTATCCGGCAATTATAAAAGAAGGGGCAAATGCTATGAAAAAGAAGTCAAAAGCCGTTCGGTATAATAAATGGGGCTATATCTTTTTAATTCCATTTATTATCGTGTATGTGATTTTTCAGTTGATTCCGATGGTAACAACCATTTACAACAGTTTTCTTTGAGAATTATCTGTCGGGCCTGACACAGATCGGACCGAATTTTGTCGGACTTGCAAACTATAAAAAAAGCTGTTTTCAGACGGAGACATCTGGGTTTATGCCAAGAATACCATGGTGATGTGGATTATGTGTTTCATTCCGCAGATCTTTCTGTCACTGCTTTTGGGCGCATGGTTCTCGGATGTGAGTCTGAAGTTAAAGGGACAGCGGTTTTTTAAGACGGTCATGTATCTGCCAAACCTGATCATGGCTTCCGCATTTGCAATGTTGTTCTTTACACTTGTTTTCCGACAGCGGTCCTATCAACTCGCTGCTTATGCAGATTGGCTTTATCGACACACCTTACAAATTCCTTTCCAATGTTGGAAGCACGAGAGGACTGGTTGCCTTCATGAATTGCCTGATGTGGTTCGGCAATACGATAATCCTTCTCATGGCAGGAATGATGGGAATCGATACCTCACTCTTTGAGGCAGCCGAGGTAGACGGAGCAACCTCTACCCAGGTATTCTTCAAGATTACGTTGCCGCTGCTGCCCGATTTTGGTATATGTGCTGATTACTTCTCTCATCGGCGGTTTACAGCTGTTCGATGTGCCGCAGATTTTGACAAATGGAACCGGAGATCCGATGCGTTCCTCCATGACGCTGATTATGTTCTTGAATAAGCATCTGTACAGTAAGAACTATGGTATGGCGGGTGCGTTGTCAGTTGTATTGTTCTTCATCACCGGTGTATTAAGTCTTGTAGTATTTAAGATTACCGGCAATGACAAGAGAAAGGGTGAGCTGTATGGAAACAAGAGAAGTACATAAAGGAATGAATATTCATACAAGAAGAGCCATTGCATATGTGGTATTGACGATTATTTCGTTTTTCTGTCTGTTCTGGTTCTACATCCTGTTTGTGAATGCAACGAGATCAAACGGACAGCTGCAGTCCGGATTCACACTGGCACCGAGCTCGCATCTTCTGGAGAACTGGAAGAATCTGCTCGCGGGAACACTTCCGGTATGGAACGGTATGTTAAACAGTATTATCGTAGCAGGCTTAAGCGCACTGGTTTCCGTTTATTTCTCGACCATGACGGCTTACGCAATCCACGCATATGATTTTGGGCTGAAAAAAGTTCATCTATCCGTTCATCCTGATGATCATGATGATCCCGACACAGGTAACGGCACTCAGGATTTGTACAGCTGGTCGGAAAGATGCACCTGGAGGATTCTTTTATTCCTCTGATTGTGCCGACGATCGCTGCACCGGTTACATTTTCTACATGAAACAGTACATGGAAAGCGCCCTGCCGCTGTCCCTCATCGAGGCGGCGCGTATCGACGGTTCCGGCGAGTTCCATACCTTTAATCAGATCGTACTTCCACTGATGAAACCAGCGATTGCGGTTCAGGCCATCTTCACATTCGTAAGCAGCTGGAACAATTACTTTACACCGGCATTGATTTTACACGATGACAAGAAGAAAACCCTCCCAATCCTGATCGCGCAGCTTTCGTGCGGCAGACTGGCTGAAGTTCGATATGGGGCAGGTGTACGTCATGATCGCGTTCTCCATATTCCCGGTTATCGTCGTATACCTGATCCTCTCCAAACACATCGTGCAGGGCGTTGCCCTCCGGAAGTGTGAAGGGTTAAAAAATGTGGCTGTCACACGGAACGATGGCATTGTGATAAGCTGCAACTGTTAAAAGACGGGAAGGCTCAAGTTCCGGATGAACCCGGGCGTGAACATTCGTTGGAGCAAAATACGTGAAATTCTTTTCTGCCGTGTTTTTCATCTCATTCTGCGTCTTTGCCACGTTTTGACAATCCACAGGAGGTGTCCGACAAACTGCAGACAATGAGCGAACTTCCTAGCGTGCCACAAGGCACACACGAAAGTTCTAAAATTGTCTGCGGCTTGCGAACATCTCCTCGTGGAGTGTTCAAAACTTGGAAAGACACGGATCATCGCAGATGGCAAACACGGCAGAATTAGAAATTCCGTATTTTTGCGCTCAATGTCCACGCCCGGGTTTGATCTGGAACGTTGTCCTTCCGATTTTTCAGTGTAATATATGACATAGCCGTCCGTTCGCGTGACAGCCTTATTTTTGTGGAGACATCGTCAACATCCCGGTATCTGTTGTGCAGATATTCTGCCCTGTGATTGACTTTTTTCAGAAAATTATGTAGTATGGAGTAAGACTAAAAGTACGATAGATGCGGGATCTGGGGGTGCTAAGATGAAGGCGGAAGTGGCGCATTTTACGACGGAACAAATGGTTGATATGGTAGGGCTTTTAAGCCCTTGTATGGATGATTACTTGTATGTGTGTGATTTTAAGGAAGATTATTACCAGATTTCACCGAATGCGGTGAAGCGTTTTTGTCTGCCGGCAGATCATTTTCACAATGTAGTGGAAATGCACAGACAGGTTGTATATCCGGATGATCTTGATTTGCTGCTGGTAGAGCTGGAGCTTCTCTCCACGGGCAGGAAAGTATTCCACAATCTGCACTATCGCTGGATGGGGAAGAATCATGAAACGATCTGGATCAACTGCAGGGGCAGAGTATTGAGCGATCCGGAGGATGGATCACCCAGATACCTTGTGGGCTGCATCAATGAGATCGGGGCAAAACAGAAGGCGGACAATGTCAGCGGCCTGTTGGGAGAATATAGTCTGAAGATTTTTTATGAGAGCCGCAGTCCAAAGCTGCCACAGGGATTTTTGCTCAGAATCGGCATCGATGATTTCAAGAACATCAACGAGAGCCACGGCAACGAATACGGAGATTATATTTTAAGAAGAACGGCACAGTGTATTGAGGAAAATATAGGCCGTCGGAACAGAGCCTGTTCCATATTGTGGCGGATGAGTTCGCAGTTGTGGATTTTTCCGGCGGCAGTGTGCAGCAGGCCGAAGATCTTTTCCATGAGATCAAGAAATCCATCTACGCATTTATTGAGCAGAACCAGTACAAAGCGGTGTATACGGTGTCCGGAGGTATCGTGAAGAACGGCGATGTGGACAATTCCTTTGAAAATGCCATGAAGCTTTCGGAGTTTGCACTCAGCGAGGCGAAGGAGCGCGGAAAAAACAGCTGCTATGTATTTGAGGAGGAGGAATACGAAGATTATCTGAAAAGCCGCACACTGCTGCGGCAGCTGCATCATGCGGTAAATAATGGATTTGAGGGATTTGAGGCATATTTCCAGCCGTTGGTAAATGCTGCAAACGGTGAACTGACCGGGGCGGAGACGCTGCTCCGCTTCCATTCACCGGAGGGTGGGATGGTATCGCCCGGCGAATTTATCCCGATTCTCGAAGAATCCGGTCTGATTATTCCGGTCGGCAGGTGGGTGCTGCGCCAGGCGCTGGATGCATGCAGGGAATGGCAGAAGATTCTTCCGGAGTTCAAGGTGAATGTTAACCTGTCCTATGTGCAGGTGTTAAAGAGCCGTGTTCTCACGGATGTGCGCAGGATTGTTGATGAGTTCGGAGTCAAGCCGTCGAGTGTCTGCATCGAGCTGACAGAGAGCGGTTATCTGGAGGAGAATGAGCGCTTTGACAAAGTCTGGAACGGACTCAAAGAATACGGTGTATTGCTGGCACTGGATGATTTTGGCACAGGATATTCCAACCTGCGTTGTTTAAGCGATTTAAAGCCTGCATATATTAAGATTGACCGGTCGTTCACATTAAAAGCGCTGAACCGTGAATATGAGTACCGGCTTTTTAAATCATATCGTGGAGATGTCCCACAGCCTGGGGCTTCACGTATGCGTTGAGGGAATCGAGACAGAGGGCGAACTTACAAAGGCAAAACAGACAGAGCCGGATTATATACAGGGGTTTCTGTTCGGAAAACCTTGCAGCAGGGCGGAATTCACACAGAAGTTCTTCACAAAACAGGCCGGATAAAGGACTTTTTCATGCGGGTGTAAATATGCTATACTTGCATCAGGAGTGAGATTATGCCGGAAGAGGTGCGGCGGGATGTGCGGCATCTGCTGACAGAAAGACGAGGAGAAGGAGAATGACAGAGACGGGTTTTTTGATCTTTATGGGGGATCTTATTGCTGCTGGTTGTAATTGTGGTCGTGGGTGTGGTGGCTTCTTCGGTAGCCGGAACAGCGGCGGCAATTGCGGATGACGACGATGAGGAAGAATAAGTATCGTAAGACAGCAGAATAGACAAACGCAGATATGCTGCGGAGAATCGAAAAAGATTCTCGCGCAGCATAAAAAATGTCAAAAGCCGACCGACTGGTCGGACGGAATACAAAGTCAAAGAGAGGATACAGATGTGATTTCAAAATTTAGTGTAAAAAGACCGTACACTGTCATTGTGGGTGTAATCCTGGTGATCGTTCTGGGAGTGGTGTCATTTACCAGAATGACGACTGATCTGCTGCCGGATATGAACCTGCCCTATGCGCTGGTAATTACAACGGATGTGGGCGCGAGCCCGGAGGAGGTTGAGACGGATGTGACGGCACCGGTTGAAGCCTCCATGGCGACGACATCCAGCATCAAAAAACGTGAGCTCCGTATCGTACGACAACTATTCCATGGTTATTCTGGAATACGAGCAGAGCGCCAACATGGATTCCATTCTGATTGAGATCCAGCAGAAGCTGGACCAGCTGGAGGGAAGTTTTTCAGACAGCGTCGGAAAGCCGATGATTATGCAGATCGACCCGGATATGATGCCGGTCATGGTGGCGTCGGCGGATGTGGAAGGCATGGATGAGTCAGAGGTGTCTTCCTATGTGGAAAATGAATTTTCACCGGCACTCGAGAGCGTGGAGGGTGTGGCTTCGGTAAGCGCTACCGGCGTGCTTGAGGAATCCGTGCAGGTGACCATGGATCAGGACAAAATCGATGCTCTGAATGATAAGATTCAGGAAAAGATCGAGGAACAGTTTGCAGATGCGCAGAAGGAACTGGATGATGCATCCGCAGAGCTGGAAAATGGCGAGAAAAAGCTGGAGAGTGGCAAGAGCGAACTGGCAAACCAGGTCAGTGCCGCAGCCAATCAGATTGAAAATGGAAAGATTCAGGCGTATGTCGGCGCATCAGAATTAAAGACGAATATGACCATGATGACTGAGGCAAAAAAGATCATGGAGAAGGCAATTCCGGCACTGCAAAAGCAGCTTTATAATGATGGAATTGCAGCCAGACAGCAGCTGGAAGCGCTGAAGAATATGCTGACACCGGAACAGCAGGAGGCGATTGCGGCAGGCAGCGCACAGATCGAGCAGCAGGCAAATGCACAGCTTGCAACAATCAATGAATCGATCGCCGCATGGGGACAGCAGCTGGAGAGCCTTGGCATCAAAGTACAGACACTCGATGATCTGCCCTATGCAATCGCAGATATGACGCAGAAGCTTGCCGAGATCAATACGGGAATTGCGACCATGCAGGAGGCGCAAAAACAGGTGGACGCAGGTAAAATTGCGCTGGATGAAGCCTCCGCGCAGCGACGAAGAACCAGATTGAGGGAATCCTGCAGTTGAGCGAGGCGACAGCGCAGCTTGCCGATGCAAAGAATCAGCTGGCGCAGGGACAGAGCCAGCTGGATGCGGCAAAGGATAGCGCAAAGGAATCTGCGGATCTGGATCAGATTCTCACGGTCGACATGCTCGGTAACCTGCTCGCGGCACAGAATTTTTCCATGCCGGCAGGCTATGTCGGGGAAGGCGAGAACCGCTACATGGTGCGTGTGGGCGATAAGCTGGATTCCGTGGACGAATTAAAGCAGGTGGTTTTGATTGATCTTGGTCTGGACGGAATCGGGCCAGTCTGCCTTAGCGATGTGGCGGCAGTGGAACTGGTGAACAACGCCGGTGAGTCTTATTCCAAGGTAAACGGAAACCCCGCAATCATGCTTTCCATTGAAAAGCAGACCGGGTACTCGACCGGGGATGTGACAAAGCGGATCCAGCAGAAATTAAAGGCGATGGAGGCAGATAATCCCGCACTTCACACGGCGATCTTGACGAATCGAGGGAATTTATATCGATATCATTGTTGCAGTCGGTATTGGAAAATATGATCGTGGGCGCGCTGCTGTCCGTCATCGTGCTGATTCTGTTTTTAAAAGACATCCGGCCGACGCTCGTGATTGCATGCTCCATCCCGCTCAGTGTTATTTTTGCGGTGGTGTTGATGTATTTTTCAAATATTTCCTTAAACATTATCTCGTTGTCGGGACTGGCGCTTGGCATCGGTATGCTTGTGGATAACTCTATCGTGGTCATTGAGAACATCTATCGCCTGCGGAGCGAGGGGATATTCCATCAAAAAGGCGGCGGTTGAGGGAGCCGGCGGCGTGACCGGAGCCATTATTGCATCGACCTTAACGACGGTGTGTGTGTTCGTTCCGATTGTGTTCACAGAGGGAATCACGAGGCAGCTGTTTGTGGACATCGCACTCACAATTACGTTTACATTGACAGCCAGCCTCATCGTGGCGCTGACGTTCGTGCCGATGATGGCGGCGGGACTACAAAAATCCCAAAGAGGTGCGGCACGCCTTCTTTGAAAAAGTGCAGCAGGGATATGCGAAGCTTTTGGAACTGGCACTCAGGTTCAAACCGGTCGTGTTCATCGGTGTGACTGTCTTGCTTGTGACGAGTGCGCTTGCCGCGTATTCCAGAGGATTTTCCTTCATGGATATGAATATGGAAACCGATCAGTTGACCGTGACTGTGGCGGCGAAAGACGACGAAAAACTGACGTTTGAGGAGCTCTGTGAGAGCGCAGGATGAGGTGACAGAGAAAATTGCAGGCATTGATGGCGTGGAGACGATCGGGCGATCGCCGGAGGAGACGGCGCTCTGATGTCCATGGGAGGCAGCGCGACAGTGTGACCATGTATCTGCTTCTGGAGGAGGATTCCTCCGTCACGACGGGAGAATTACAGCGCAGATTGCGGAGCTGACCAAAGATATGGACTGTCGGTTGACACGGACAATTCGGCGTCGGATATAGTTCCTTCCTCGGAAGCGGTATTACGGTGCAGATCAAGGGGAAGTGACCTTGGCACCCTCCAGGAACTGGCAGGGAAAGGTGGCCGGTGTGGTGGAAGCACAGGAAGGAACGGTGGATGTGGATGACGGGCTGGATAACACGACGCAGTCCTACGATTCATGTCGACAAGGAAAAGGCAGCGGAATACGGCATGACAACAGCGCAGGTATTCCAGCTGGTCTATGCAAAATTGGCGTCCCAGACCGCGGTGACGGCGATCTCTGCCGGCGTGCAGGATTACGAGGTGTATGTAAGGGCGAGGAGCAGGCGAATGTGACGCTCGACGATATTAAGAATCTCACGTTTTCCTACGAGGATAAGATGGCGCAGCTAAGCGGCACAGGTAGCGATGAGGAGAAAGAGACGGACGAAAAACTGTCGGAGGATACCAAGGATACAGGGGATGCCAAGGATATCGAAGACACAGAAGATACCGGGGATACCGGGGATACGGTAAAGTGAGATTCCACTTACCGAGATTGCGACGTTTGAGGCTGGCAGCAGCTTAAACGCAGTGTCCAGGGATTCCCCAGACGCGCTATATCAGCGTCACAGCAGGTGTGGATGACACACACAACGTCACGCTTGTCGCAAACGCACTGATGAAAGAACTGAATAAAATAGATTTGCCGGAAGGATACTCCATTGAGATGGCAGGTGAGGACGAGATGATCGCAGATGCCATGCAGCAGTTGTACCTGATGTTGATTCTGGCGGTCGTATTTATCTATCTGATCATGGTGGCACAGTTCCAGTCGTTCCTGTCTCCGTTCATCATTATGTTCACGATTCCGCTGGCGTTTACCGGAGGTCTGTTTGCCCTGTTTTTCACCGGAAATGAAATCAGTGTTGTCGCAATGATCGGATTCGTTATGCTTGCGGGAATTATTGTCAACAACGGTATCGTTATGGTGGATTACATCAACCAGCTCCGCAGGGGCGGCATGACGAAAAAAGAGGCGATCTTAAATTCAGCAAAGACGCGTCTGCGCCCGATCTTAATGACAGCGCTCACGACGATCCTGTCGATGTCCACGATGGCGCTCGGACTCGGTGACGGTTCGAAATGATGCAGCCGATGGCAATTGTGACCGAGGGAGGCCTGATTTACGGTACGCTTCTGACCCTGTTTGTGGTTCCGTGTATCTATGACGCGTTCAACAGGGAGAAAAATATGGTGGAGGAAGAATTATAATGAATGGGAGATATGAAAACGGGGGCACTGCCGGAGAAAAAGTGCGGCTGCTGTACGAGGCGGTGCTTGCCATGGTAACCGACGGCTGGGATATCAACCGCATGAAGGTGTCGGACATCACGGCGCAGGCGGGGATCGGCAAAGGAACAGCGTACGAGTATTTTTCCTCCAAGGAGGAGATCATTGCGAATGCGGTCCTCTACGATGTGGAGATGCGGCTTGCGCACGTACTGGAAATCACCAAAGGCGAGGGAGATTTTGCAGGAAAATTTGTACAGATTCTTACTTATATGGAAGAGGTGTTCGCGAAGCGACAGGCGTTCTGTCTTCTGGTACGGATCGGAACTGGTTCGTATGAGGTCTCTGAGTCCATGCGCAGGGAATGTGAAAAGAGACAGCAGGCTCTGGGCTGCCATCTGGCGGATAGGATTGTGGAGTTGCAGGGATACAATGCATTATGGCAGCCGGGAACTGACCATGCAGCCATTGCAACAGAGGTAAAGGTTATTGATTCCTTAAAAGAAACAGGGAATTGACAAGAATGACCTCGGAAGAGAAGGCTTCTTGGAGAAATGCTGGGAGTGGAAGGATGAGTACGGCAGCCGCATCATCAACCAGTTAAAGAAGCTCGGATCCTCTGCTGACTGGCAGAGAGAGCGTTTTACCATGGACAAGGGCTGTTCTGACGCCGTGCAGGAAGTTTTTGTGAAGTTATATGAAAAAGGACTGATCTACAAGGGCTCCCGCATCGTCAACTGGTGCCCGGTTTGTAAGACCTCCATTTCCGATGCAGAGGTAGAGCATGAGGAGCAGGACGGATTCTTTCTGGCACATCAACTACCCGGTAGTCGGCGAGGAAGGCAGATTCGTTGAGATTGCGACAACCAGACCGGAGACGCTGTTCGGAGATACCGCTGTCGCTGTAAACCCGGATGATGAGGCGATACAAGGACATCGTTGGAAAAATGTTAAAGCTTCCGATGACAGACCGTGAGATTCCGGTCATCGCTGACCCATATGTCGACAAGGAGTTCGGAACCGGCTGTGTGAAGATCACACCAGCACATGACCCGAACGACTTTGAGGTTGGAAAGCGCCACAACCTGGAAGAAATCGTTGTCATCAATGACGATGCAACCATGAACAAGTTAGCAGGAAAATATGAGGGAATGGACCGCTACGAGTGCAGAAAAGCATTAGTAAAAGATTTAGAGGAAGCAGGACTTTTAGTAAAAGTTGTTCCACATTCCCACAACGTAGGTACACATGACCGCTGCGGCACAACCGTTGAACCAATGATCAAACAGCAGTGGTTCGTGAAAATGGACGAGATGATCAAACCGGCAGTTGAAGGCGTAAAAAATGGTGATATCCAGTTACTTCCAAAACGTATGGAGAAGACCTACTTCAACTGGACAGACAACATCCGTGACTGGTGCATCTCCAGACAGCTCTGGTGGGGACACCGCATTCCGGCTTACTACTGTCCGGAGTGTGGCGAGATGGTAGTTGCAAAGAAGCACCTCAGAAGTGCCCGAAATGCGGATGCACCCATATGACAGGACCCGGATACGCTCGACACCTGGTTCTCCTCTGCTTTGTGGCCGTTCTCGACACTGGGCTGGCCGGAAAAAACAGAAGATCTTAGATTACTTCTATCCAAATGATGTGCTTTAGTAACCGGATATGATATTATCTTCTTCTGGGTAATCCGCATGATCTTCTCCGGTTACGAGCAGATGGGAAAAGCGCCGTTCCACACGGTATTGTTCCACGGACTGGTGCGCGATTCCCAGGGACGCAAGATGAGCAAATCGCTCGGCAACGGTATTGATCCGCTTGAGGTCATCGACAAGTACGGCGCAGATGCGCTCCGTCTGACGTTAATTACCGGAAATGCGCCGGGCAACGACATGCGTTTCTACTGGGAGAGAGTCGAGTCATCCAGAAACTTTGCCAACAAAGTCTGGAATGCATCCCGTTTTATCATGATGAATCTGGAGGGGGCTGCGATTACCGAGCCGTCCGCGGATGAGTTACAGCCGGCGGACAAGTGGATTCTGGTGAATACACTTGCCAGGACGTGACCGAGAACATGGACAAGTACGAGATGGGAATCGCAGTGCAGAAGGTTTACGACTTCATCTGGGATGAGTTCTGTGACTGGTACATTGAGATTACCAAGACGCGCACCTACAACAAAGAGCAGGATCCGGTTTCAGCAAATGCGGCGTTCTGGACATTAAAGACGGTGCTCACAGAGGCGTTAAAGCTGCTGCATCCGTTTATGCCGTTTATCACGGAGGAGATTTTCTGCACACTGCATCCCAAAGAGGAGACGATCATGCTGGCAAAATGGCCGGAGTACCGCGCAAACTGGAATTTCCCGGCAGAGGAAGAGATGGTAGAGCACTGCAAGACCTTGTAAAAGGTGTTCGTAACCTCCGTACTGAAATGGATGTTCCACCATCAAGAAAAAGCAAAGATTTTCATTGTGGCAGACGATGCCGCACTGCGTGAGACATTTGAGAAGACAAGAGAGGCATATCAGAATCTGGCAGGCGCAAGCGATGTGAGTGTACAGGCAGACAAGAACGGAATCGAGGACGATGCGGTATCTGTCGTAATTCCGGGAGCAACACTGTATCTGCCGCTTGAGGATCTGGTCGATTTTGAGAAGGAGAAGGAACGCCTCTTAAAAGAAAAAAAGAGCGTCTGGTCAAAGAACTCGCCCGTTCCAGAGGAATGCTTTCCAATGAAAAAATTCTTAAGCAAGGCTCCGGAGGCAAAGGTTCAGAGGAAAAAGAGAAACTCGCAGGGTACGAGCAGATGATGGCACAGGTCGAGGAACGGCTCGCACAGATGAACCGCTAGAAAAGAGTTAGAGAAACCCTGCGTATTGTACCGGAAACGCAAAAAGATGTACTTGAAAAAGTACCATCGGACTAGTATGATAGAATGTAGATGGATTGACAGTAGCAGGTGGGATTTACACAGATTGGGGAGCGGCAGACTATGGCGGAACTTACACAACAGAAACCTATTATACGCATAACATTTGATGAGATGGAGGCCTATATGCTGCTCCCGGAGCCGGAACAGGAACAGGGTATACGGACTCCCAGATCCGGCAGGAGATGGCAGCGAGAGGAATCACCACAGGCATAGATGAGCAGCGGATTTCCGATATGCCCATGGAGGGGCATACATACAATGCAGAGCTTCTGGTCGCGCAGGGGAAGAAGCCGGTGGATGGAACGGACGGTTACTACGAATACAAGTTCGACACGAACTTTGACGGCAAGCCGAAGCTTCTGCCGGACGGTTCTGTGGATTACTGGTCGGTACATTCGATCGAGTCTGTGACTGCCGGTCAGGTGATTGCCGTGTATCACCCTGCTGTGTCTGGCGAGGATGGAATGTCGGTCAAGGGCAGGCTGGTGCCTGCCAAGCACAGGGAAGAGAACAGATGCCGTTAAAGGGCAAAGGTTTCGATCGTATGGACGATGAGGTGACTTATACGGCTTCCATGGACGGTAAGATCGAGATGCAGAATGACCGGATTGTGGTTCTTCCGGTACATGAAGTCTCGGGGAATGCAGAGCTGGCAGAGGGTAATATCGACTTCCGCGGAGATATTGTCATTCACGGGAATGTGGAGAGCGGCGTCAGCATCCGGGCAACCGGATCAATCACGATCGACGGTGTCGCCGAAGCGTGCATGCTGGAAGCCGGCAAGGACATCATCCTAAGAGGCGGTATGCTCGGCGGCAACAAGGCGTCTGTGAAGACGAAGGGCGCGATTACTGCGAAGTTTTTTGAGTTCACGAACATTCTGTGTGAGGGTGATCTGCAGGCGGATGTGCTGATGGATTGTTCGGTGATCTGCCATGGGCAGATACGTCTGACCGGAAGAAAGGGCAGTATTATCGGCGGTAAGGTACAGGCGATCCGCGGACTGATTGCAACCTCGCTTGGCAATGATGCCGAGAAGCGCACCGAGATCTTTGTCGGTGCCGGAATTGATGTGTACAGCCGCCTGCGTGTCATGGAGAAGAAGATCGAGATGACGAGGGAGGAAACTGGCGAAGATCGAGGAAGGATTGGAGAAGTTCGAGATTCTCTCCAAGGAGCGTGGCGTCAGCTACACGAACGATCCGCGCCGGACGTCGCTGCTTCGGATTAAGATCAAGGATTCTGCAGCAATGCTTGCCAGCGACGAGGAGGAAAGTGCGGAAGCTCCGTATTCTTGCAGAGAGTTCAAAAGGGGGCTTGTGTCTCGGTGCTCCAGGAGATTTATCCCGGTGTGATCATCAATATGGACGAGTTGAAGCTTGCCTTGAAAAATATGGCAACCGGAGTGGAATTTTACAAATTACCGGACAAGATCGGAACAAGACCGTGCAGCGCCGGTGTCGAATAGCAGAAGTTTCTGCGTCAAAATAGGTATTCTTGATTATTAGCACCACTATATTATAATGAGAAAGTGAATAATATAGTGGTGTTTTTATATTGATGACAGAGGTGATAACAGTGATCAATTTTGAAGAAGAATTAAAGAATTTTAAGCCGAGCCTGGAAGTGGAAGAGGCGGAGCAGGCTATCTATAATCATGAACTCACGGATATGACGGACGTATTGCAGGAGATCCTGCAGGATATGAAGCGCGGCATGTAGAAGCAGGCAGGGTCAGGATTGATAAAGTGAGGTTTTCCATGGAATGTTATAATTGCGGGGCGAAGCTGGGCAAGGGCGATATCTGCCAGAACTGCGGAGCCAATGTTAAAATATACAAAAAAGATCATTATGGCGTCCAATGCCTACTATAATGATGCGTTAGAGAAGGCGGCAGTGCGGGACCTGTCCGGCGCGATAGAGAGTCTTAGGACCAGCCTTCGTTTTTATAAGATGAATATCGATGCGCGCAACCTGCTCCGGACTGGTCTACTTCGAGACGGGCGAGGTGGTCGAAGCGTTGACGGAGTGGGTCATCAGCAAGAATTACCAGCCGAGGGACAACGCCGCAAGCCGGTATTTAAATGAGATCCAGAACAATCCGTCAAGGCTGGATACGATCAACCAGACGATCAAAAAATACAACCAGGCGCTGCTGTACTGCAGACAGGACAGCCGGGATCTGGCGATCATCCAGCTCAAGAAAGTGCTGTCCTTAAATCCGAAGCTGGTAAGCGGTCATCAGCTGCTGGCGCTCCTCTACATTCAGGAGAAGAAGTACGACCTTGCCAAGAAGTCGCTTCGGAATGCGGGGAAAAATTGACGCCAACAACACCACGACGCTGCGCTATTTAAAAGAAGTCAACGCCGGATTGCGTGAGAATAACCCGAAAAAGCAGAAGAACGAGGATCTGATCTCCTATCAGAGCGGCAATGAGACCATCATCCAGCCGCGCTATCTCAAGGACAATTCCGCAATCGGAACGATCATCAATATGGTGATCGGAATTGCAATCGGTGCGGCGATCACCTGCTTTCTGATTGTGCCGGGAGTGCGCAGGGAGATCCAGAATCAGGCGAAAGCGGAGGTTCTTGACGCCAACAATGCCGTGGCATCCAAGAATCAGAGCATCAGTTCCTTAGAAGCGCAGATCGAAGATCTCACATCACAGATCACGGATGCGAAGAACGAGGAGGAGAGCAGCGCCGGAAAGGTCAACACTTACGAGCAGCTTCTGCAGGCGTATGTGGCGTACACCGACGGTGACATCGAGAAGGCGGGGACGGCACTCGGCAACGTCAATACCGATTATCTTTCGGATGACTCCATGACTGTGTACGATACGATCAATGCACAGGTAAACGCGGAGTATATCAGCGCCGTATATAAACGGAAGCAACAGATGCTTACAATGCGCAGGAGTTTACACAGGCAATCGAGGATTACCTCAAGGTGATCGAACTCGATGAAACCTACGACAACGGCAATGCGCTGTACTACCTTGCGCAGTCTTACCGCAGGAATGACGACATGGACAATGCCAAGACCTATTATCAGAAGTTTGCGGATCTGTATCCGGGAACCGAGCGCGCTGCCAATGCACAGAGGTATCTGAACACCGAAGAATAAGCGGGGGACAGGAAGAAGCAGGGTACTGCGCAAACAGATACAACAGTGATAAGACAAAAGAATTATGATACAAAAGACGTCGAACGGAGCAGTCCGTACCGGCGTCTTTTTTGTTTCATAGGAAACTTTGTTCCTATTATACAAAAAAAAATGCCATAAAGAAAAGAAAGGGAGGAAAAAGGATGGAAAGATATTGCGAACAGGAAAAAAAACTGCCTGCGGGTGTATGTCCCGAGGGAACTCGATCATCATGAGGCAGACCGCCTGAAACAGGGAGGCGGATTTCTTTATTGAGACCGGTCAGTGAAGACGCTCGTGTTTGATTTTGCGGGAACGGAGTTCATGGACAGCTCCGGAATCGGGTGATTATCGGGCGGAGCCGGAAGATGGGATATTTTGGCGGTGAGGTGTATGCGTGAACATTTAAGCGGCAGAATCCTTAAGATTTTTAAGGTGTCCGGACTTCACACGCTGATACGGACAAGCGTACCTAAGCAGCAGAAAGAGCGGGAAGGGGAGAATCACAATGCATAGTAAGAATGAAGTGGAATTAAGTTTTGATGCGCGTTCCGTCAATGAGGGATTTGCCAGAATGGCGGTGGCTGCATTTATCACAGAGCTGAATCCGACGATGGATGAACTCTCGGATGTCAAGACGGCCGTGTCGGAGGCGGTGACCAATGCAATCATTCACGGGTATGACAATCCGGAGGAAAAGGTACATATGACATGCAGGATCATGGGACGGGAAGAGATCATCGTCTGTGATACGGGCAGGGGGATTGAGGATGTGGCGCGGGCAATGGAACCGTTCTACACCACAAAGCCGGAACTGGAGCGCTCCGGGATGGGATTTGCGTTCATGGAAGCGTTTATGGATGAAGTTCAGGTTCAGTCTGCGCCCGGAAAAGGAACCAGCGTGCGCATGAAAAAATACATTGGCGTGCAGGAAGGCTGAACGTTATGGAGCTGGACGGAACAGATCAGACAGGCTCACGCGGGGGGACAAGGACGCAAGGAACCGGCTGGTGGCAGAAAAAACTTGGGACTGGTGCACACGGTGACGAGGCGCTTTGAACACAGAGGGCATGACAGGGAGGAATTGTTTCAGATCGGATGTATCGGGCTGATCAAGGCGATCGACAAATTTGACGTATCGCTGCAGCTTGCCTTTTCCACCTACGCGGTACCGATGATTACTGGGGAGATCAGGCGTTTTCTGCGGGATGACGGTATGGTAAAGTCAGCAGAACCTTAAAGGAGAACGGCTATAAAATCCGCAGGGCGGGAGAAATGCTTACCAGGGAACTGGGGAGAGAGCCGACGATGGAGGAATTGGCGGAAGCCGCCGGGCTGGAGCACGAGGAGATCGTGCTGGCACTTGAGGCAAACCGGGGAGGTGGCGTCCATTTATCAGCCGGTCTATGAGCGCGACGGGGAGGGAGCTGCTGCTGATCGATCAGATGGAGGGAAGCGGAGGGCAGAGCGCGGGCGGGAGGAGCCGGAGAAGGAGGCGGTCCTAAACCACATTCTGGTGGAACAGCTGTTGGAGACCGTCGGCGAGCGTGAGCGCCGTCTGCTGCAACTCAGATACTACGAGGGAAAGACACAGTGCGAGGTGGCAGAACTGCTGTCGATGAGTCAGGTGCAGGTAAGCCGCCTGGAAAAAAAGCTGCTGCTGCAGCTGCGTGAGCGCGTCCGCATGTGACAGAAAAGAGAGTTGGATTTGTCCAATTTTCAAAAAATGTTAAAATTGGACGAGTTTTTATTACAAATATTGCGACAGGGCGAAAAAATGATACTTTAGAGTAAAAGAATGGTGTCAAGGTGTACGGAGGAATGACAAATGGACAAAAGAACGTTATCTGATATGGCGCGCTGCAACCGGACGGCTATGATCTGCCATCTGGTGGAGGCGTCGATGATTACAATTACGTTTATCGCACAGCTTCTGGTGGGCAGCAGGGGACTGCTGTACTCTCTGCTGGTTGTTGTGCTGGCGATGGGACCGCCTCTGATGGAGCTTTTTCTGGAGCAGGGACAAGGAAAAAGTCCGGCGATCAAGCACCTGGTGGCGCAGGGATTCGCTGTGATGTACACGGTCATTTTGTTTACGACGACCAACAACATGCTGTTTTTTTGTATGTATTTCCGATGATTGTTGTGATTTCCGTATACAATGACAAGGCGTATGCCCTCAAGGTCAATATCGGGGTTGTGATAGAGAATCTTCTGGTTGTGATTCTTGGAGCGACAACCGGCAGATTCGGTTTCCGTGATATGAGTTCCGGCGTGATCCAGATTCTGGCGGTACTTTGTTCTGCGCGTATTCCTATATCGCAGCGGCGACTTCCGAGACGAACAGCAGGGAGAAGCTGCAGCAGGTAAAGGATGCGCAGGGCGAGACCGAAAAGGTTCTCGGGGATGTCTCCCGGAATGCGGATGTGATGAGACGCGGAATCAATGAGATCCATGCAAAAGTGGAGCAGCTGCAGTCGGCATCGGAGACGACCAAGGACGCGATGGGACAGGTAACCATCGGCGCGACGGACACGGCGGAGGCAGTGCAGAGACAGCTGGCACAGACGGAGACAATCGGAGAGAAAGTAGGGCTTGTCAGTACGGTTGCATCGGATATTACCGAGCGCATGGAAAAGACGCTTTCTGTGCTGGAAAAGGGAAAAGCGGATATGGATACCCTGGTGGGAGAGGTTGAAGTATCTGTGCGAAACAGTGCCAATGCCGCGGATAAGCTCGAGACGCTGAATCAGTATATCAGTGAGATGAATACAATTGTAGAACTTATCAACGGTGTGACTTCCCAGACCAGCCTGCTGGCGTTAAATGCAAGTATTGAGGCGGCACGCGCAGGAGAGGCAGGAAAAGGTTTTTGCGGTCGTGGCATCCGAGATCTCGGAGCTTGCAACCCAGACCAAGAGCGCAACGACCAACATCACACAGCTGATCGGCAATGTGTCCGGTTCTATCACGGAGGTTGTGACAGTCATCCGTGAGATGATTGACGGAATCAATGAGGAAAAAGGAAATGTCCGGAAATGCGTCGGCAAGCTTTGGTACGATTGAGGAACATACCTATGCGATCCGCGATAATGTGGCGAGACTGACGGAGAGCGTTTCACAGCTTGAGGCGGCAAATCGAGGAGATTGCTGATTCCGTGCAGACGATCTCGGCAGTGTCGGAGGAGGTATCGGCACATGCGAACGAGACGCTTGCGGCGGAGCAAGAAAATATGCAGCATCTTTTTAACGATCGCCGGACGCTCACAGGAGCTGATCGCGCTGACACAGACGGAGGAGCAGCAGTAACACACGGAGACGTATTCTGGTTTGATACGGGGGGAAAATGAGTATGAAACTGACAGTTAATGCGGCAGGTTTTAACAACAGTGTCCATATGGGAACAAAGGATGGACAGAGCGTACGGACAGTAAAAAACGCAGCGTTCGGCGGCGCGACAAAGCTCGGGGAAGATCCAGTGGCAAAGCGCAGGGAGGAAGCGAGACGGCAGGCGTGGAAGGTTGTGGAAAATGCGTGGAAAAATGACCGGTCGGTAGATGACACCATACAGAGCCACCGGGACAGCTACGCGGAGCTGGAGAACCGCAAAAGGGAGCACTGGCTGCAATCGATAAGACGAATCAGCAAAAGGAAACATTGCGGGAGCAGTGCGGCGTGGACGCGGATTCCCAGGAGCAGCAGGATCTGCTCCTTCTGGAAAAAAAGAACAGGATTATAAGAACGGCGTTCTGGATGAAGGGCTGACGGACGAAGAATACGACAGACTGGCGGAGATCCACAAAAAGCCGCTGACTGAGTATCAGAAGCAGGCGCTGGAGCTGAACAATTATGCGGCGGATCACAAGAGGGAGATCCGGAGAGCTGATTACGGTATGACTGCGGAGAAACAGAACGTCTCCCGTATCAAGCTGGAGCGCTTGAAGACGCATGCGATGGTTGACGCGCAGGGAGCTGCGGATGACATCATGGATGCGGCAAACGACGAGATTATCGGAATGCTTGTGCAGGAGGTAAAAGACCAGCAGGATGAGAAGATGGACGAGGCGAAGGAAAAAGCCGACGAAGCCATGAAGGAGAGGGAAAAGCGCGAGAAAAGCTGGATGAGATGAAGCTGGAGCGCGCGATTGAGCGCGCGATGATCGAGGGAACCGATGAAGCAGTGGAAGAGGCGGAGCGCATCAAGCGCCAGAATGACAGCCCGGACATTCAGATGACGGACATGGTGGATCTGGCGGACAGCGCAGATCTGAAGAAGAGTGTGGATCAGAACCTGGGCGACATCAAGAGCAGCATGAAAGTGCTTGAAGCGGATCTGAAGGGAATCAAGGTGGATGAGAAGGCGTAAGATAGCATGAACCGGCAGAAAATGCGTGCCGGCAGGGGATAACAGGCAATTCTGAATATTGGTCATACCAGATTTTGTTAATAATTATAAAAATACTTGTAATTTTCTAAAAAAAGTATTAAAATTCATTTGTGGACTGGTCATACCAGATACCTGGCATGACGGTTCGAGGGAGTATCATATTTTTAATAAGACAAAGGAGGAAAAAGTTATGTTATTCCAGATTAACAGCATGTGGCAGCTCTCTGGGATGGGTTCTCGTATTTGCAGGACTTGTAATCTTAAATGAGATTGAGCGCCGCACAAAACTTGGCGGTTATGGTATTTTCGTAGGAGTTCTTGCAATTTTACTGTATACTTTATCGCTATTCAGATCAGCGCCGCAAATGGTGGCTGGGGTGCAACCAATGATACCTATGTATATATGGGTGGCTGGTTCCATTATGCAAAAGTTATATGCAGCAGCATTTGGATGCATCGGTTTCATGTTCTTAAAGTACAAGCAGTGGATCGGTAAGACCGATTGGTTCAAGGTTTTGGCCGTTTGTAATCGTTGCAATCAACATCATGATCGCAGTTGCTTCTGATTTTGAGTCCGCAATCAAAGGCGCACAGGCAGTCAATGGCTGGTGGTATTCCATCGAGGATGTATGGCTGTACGGCGGCTGGTGGAACTGGGTCAACGGCATTGCCGGTATCGTCAACATCTTCTGTATGACAGGCTGGTGGGGAATTTATGCATCAGGACAAGAATCATCAGGGGATATGTTATGGCCGGATATGACGGTATGGTTTATCGTGGCATATGATCTTTGGAACTTTACCTATACATACAATAACCTGCCGACGCATTCCTGGTATTGCGGTCTGGCTCTGCTTCTTGCGCCGACATTCGCAAATGCACTTTGGAACAAGGGCGGCTGGATTCAGAACCGTGCCAATACGCTGGCAACCTGGTGTATGTTCGCACAGGTGGTTCCGATGTTCCAGATCAAGGGACGTTTCTCTGTACTTCCGGTACTCTACTCTAACGTAGAGGGCTTTGAGTCTCTGGATGCGTTTTCCTTAACGACAATGGATCTGACCAGCGTAGTACCGAACACCAAGGTACAGGGATTCATGGCAATCATTGCATTGGTTGCAAATGTCATCTGCTTAAGCGTAATCATCAAGCGCGCAATCGAGCAGAAGAAGAATCCTTACAAGAACGAGATCTTTGCAGATACCAAGGATTTCAAGGTTGCAATCGCACGTGCTGAGAAATAAAAACACAGATCAGAAATGAAAAACTCCGTCCCGGAAGGGCGGAGTTTGCTAAGAACATAAAATAAAAGTGTGTAAGTTGTTGGTATTAACAAAACTTACACACTTTATTTTTTTTGACTGAGAAATATATGTTTGGCAGTCTGTTTATTTCAGATTAGAGGACAGATAAAAATTAGGATCAGGAGGTCAGTATGTCAATAAAATTATGAAAATCTGATGCGTGGATAAGCTTTTTCTACGGTAGTGCTGTTCTCAAAATGCTCCAGTAAATTAGAATAGACATATTTAAAATCCATACGCTGCTGATGGTTGACGCCGATCATCATAATAATTTGAACATCAAAGGTTCCCCAGCGAAGAGGTTTTTCGTTAACGATTACAAATCCAATATTTTTTTGGGTAGAGCAGACGATGGAATGTGGGATTGCCACTTTGTTGTCAAAACTGGTGGGGGTAACAGCCTCCCGTTCCAGAACAGAGTCAGTAAAAGCTTCCGGAGCAATACCCAGAGCAACCAGTTTTCTGCCATATAGCGTATCATATCTTCCACAGAATTTTTCGTAATGATTTTTTTCAAATAATTGCGGATCCATAAAACTAATTAGTTTATCGTGGAATATTCTGCGTTTTTTTCAGCCAGAAGTTCGTTACAGACAGATTGTATTTTTTTAAAATCATGCTCTGTAATAATTGTATTTGTTTGTATGACTCTGAGATTGGCCTGTGGCAGAACCTGATTCGTGGCATCGATAATCAGATCGTAGTAAGCAGGATTAACGTCATCCAGAGTGTTAGTAACCTCCGCAATTTTGCATTTTCCGGATAATTTTTGAGTAATGGATTCCAGAGAATGCTTATTGTAATAGTTATAATAATTATTTACTACCAGAACTGCCTTTATTTCGGGATGTTCATCCATTTTTTTTCCAAGAACAGCACCTACATGAAGAGATATAAAAGTTATCTCATCTTTATTTAACTCATAACCAAAAGTAGTTTTAATTTCTTGTGCAATAAAAACGGCGATTTCGTAAATTAACGGATTCTGAATAAAAATCTCATCTGACAAGGGAGTCCGGATGGAAACATTGTGTCTGCATCGAAATAGTGCATTGGAGAGATGGACAGTGAAAAAAAATTAATAAAATCCGTGTCATATAAATCAATATAGTAAATGGTTTTTTACCTGTTTTATAATTTCATTGACAAACTGAATAAGTGCGCTGTCCACAATCCAGGGGCAGGTCAATGACATTATTGATATTGATTGCACTTGTTTTTGTCATGATAATGAACGCCAGCTGCTGCAGTTCATTTTCGTTAAACTGTATGGGGCATAAGCGCGAGATCTGGTCAAAGATCCGGCTGGCGGCACGATATTCGGCAGTGTGAATTGTGACGCTGTCGTAAAGTGGCTTTTCCAATAGACATTCCCTGATTTTGATGCGGGTCATATTGATAATGACATGAATAATAATGCTTTTGAAAGCGTAATCGGAGGCATAAAGGTTTTCGGTCTGCAAGGCCTCATGGACAATTGCCCGCAAAGAATCAGGAGAAATATTCAAAAGCTTACAGAATGACTCTAAAGTCAGATCTATGGTAGAATCAGATTCGAGGTAAGATAATGGGAAAAGAGAGCTCGTTTATGATGTTCTTCACCGACAATATCGATTGTTCCGTTTTGGCGGTGAATATTCAGATTGAAAAAAGGGCGAGTTTCTTTTTACCCGGATCATATCTTTTTCAATGGTGGAATAGCTGATGTAAATAGAGTCAGCCAGATCGTATAAATCAAGGCCGGATTTGGCCAGTATTAGCTTTTCAATAATGTAATTAATACGCTCCTCCGGAGTGGCGAATGCAAATAAAGCCTGCGATTTGTTGCCAGGGCTGTCAGGCTCATCGTTCTTTATTCCGATCCAGAGATAGCCGTTTTCATTTGCGGTAATTTGTTCACCGGCGTTTCTGAGTTCCTTTGATATAGTTACGGACGGAACGGTCGGAAACAGAAAGCAAAGAGCTCAATTGCCGTGACGAAAGCGGTGTATCTGATTGTTTTAAAACTGTAAGCAGCTTTTGAAGGTTATTCATTATTATAATCTGCCTTTCTGTGAAAGGTGCCAATATATTATAAAACCAGCAGCTTTTTGTATTTTATAAATTTAATCTTATTTATTATAATATAAGAGATTATCTATATCAATCCATTCCTTTCCTAGTGGGTAGGAAGCTCGGAGGATAGATATAAGTTTGAAAATAATGGATAATGAATTCATCAAAAATATAACAGAGGAAGGGGATAATGTAATGAGGATTTTGTTTATTTGTGGAAACGGCGTATCCAGCGGAATGATTGCATCGCGGACAGAAAAAGCAGGAAAAGCCCAGGGGGTATGATGTAGACACGGGAAGCCTACAGTTATACAGAACTGTCGGAGGTCATTGATGACTTTGATGTGGTACTGGCAGCGCCTCAGATGAAATGTAATGAGGAGATGATTCGTGAAACCTGTGAGGAACATGGAAAAAAATATGCGATCATTGACAATTATGCATTTGCCACACTGGATGGAACAAAATGTTTCGAGCTTGCGAAAAATCTGATTTGAGAAGGAGGAGTACAGATGAAATTTTATACGAAATTACAGGATTGGCTGGCAGGTCCATTTTCACAGAAAATGCAGAAGTTTATGCAGAACCCGTATATGCATGCGCTTCAGGTGTGTTTTACGATAATTCTGCCTATGATTATGGTTGGTTCATTGGCAAGTCTGGTTAATACGTTTCGAACTTTGCTCCATGGCTTCCGGATCTGAGCCTGATCAATTCTTTTTTCCTTTGGGCTGATTTCCATTTTTATGGCATTTTTGATTCCTTACACGATTATGGAAAGCAAGAAGCTTCCAGAAGCAAAAATGATAACGGATTTGCGTCTGTATCTGCATTGATTGCACTGGCAAATCCTCAGTATGTGGATGGAAATCTCGTAATAAACTCCGGCTATGTTGGGACGGGAGGCATGACAGTAGCAATGGTCATGGGGCTGGTGATTGGCTGGCTGTTTTTCTGCTTACTTTAAACATGGTCTGTTTAAGAAGGACAGTTCTCTTCCGTCGGTAGTGGTTGTATGGTTTGAGTCTATTCTCGATCATTTTTGTTTTGATTTTAGTATGTATCATCATTGGACAGAACGTGGATTTATTTTCACTGTTGGAAAAAGTGTTCAGTCCACTTGCGGCAATCGGAAATACTTATCTGGGATTCCTGCTTTTCTATATGATTATGGCATTGTGTTATTGCTGTGGACTCTCGGCGTGGACGGTTTGGCCCATCGTATGTGCGTTGTATCTGACTAATATTGCAGCAAATGCGGCTGCTGTGGCAGCAGGCCAGGCTCCGATCTATATTGCTACCGATGAATTGGTTTTCATGGGCTGGTGTTGTCTGGGAGGATTGGGATGTACACTTCCACTGAACATTTTGATGATTCGTTCCAAGTCAAAGAAAATTAGTACCATTGGAAAAGCGGCGATTGCTTCTTCTATTTTTAATATCAACGAGCCGGTTATGTATGGTCTGCCGGTTGTTTTAAATCCGGTTATGATGCTTGGATATATGACAGTATCCTTTGTTGTTCCTACGATTACCTATATTGTATTTAAACTGGGACTGGTGTCTATTCCGGCAGTTGCCATGATGATGAACTTCCTGCCACAACCTATTTCTCCTTTATGGTAAACAGCGATTTTCGTGGTATTATTCTTTGGGCGGTTTTATTTGTACTGACTTATTTGATATATCTTCCGTTTTTAAAGTGTATGAAAAACAGGAACTGGAGAAGTGAACAGGAAGTAAAATACTTTAAGAAAAGAGGAGAAAATGGATAACGAAAAATTAGTTCAGGTAGCGATGAATGTCATTATGCATGCGGGAGATGCCCGGGATTATATTCGGAAAGCAGGAACCAAATTATCGGCTCTGGATTTGGACGGAGTGGAGGAGCTTCTAAAGAAAGCTTCTGCGGAATTGGTAGAGGCGCATAAGGCGCAGACATCTGTCCTCCAGAATGAAGCAGAGGGAGACAGTGTTCCTATGACGGTGTTATTTTCCCCATGCACAGGATACACTGATGACGGTTGAAAGCGAACAGTATATGATTTCTATTCTGTATCAGTGCCTGAATAATATGAAAAAGGGGAAAAGTAACATGGGAGAGAAAAGTTTCAAAAAGGGTTTCCTTTGGGGAGGAGCGACGGCAGCCAATCAGATCGAGGGCGCCTATAATGAAGGCGGCAGAGGGCTTGCAAATACCGATTTCCCTGAAGTATGTAGCACCAAATGAGCGGCGGGCGGATGAGGCTACCTTCTGAGCAGACCTACGCATCTCCTGCAAGAGGCAAAAGCACATGAAGATACCTATATTTTCCAAAAGATGGGGAAATGATTTTTACCATCATTATAAAGAAGATATTGCATTGATGGCGGAAATGGGATTTTCAGTGTTTCGTATGTCCATATCGTGGTCACGGATTTTCCCGACGGGATTTGAAGAAAAACCTAACGAAGAGGGACTGGCATTCTATGACAAGGTTTTTGATGAGTGTCACAAATATGGTATTGAGCCGTTGGTCACTATGTTACATTACGATTTTCCGTTGGCAGTCTGCGAAAAGCTGAATGGCTTTTGAGTCAAGAGAAAACAATTATTGTTTGAAAAATATGTCCGGACTATCGTAGAAAGATATCATAAAAAAGTAAAATACTGGTTGACGTTTAATGAAATCAATATGAGTCTTCAGGAGTCTTTCTACCTGCTCGGGAGCTATGCGTGATCATTCGTTAAAGGGATTAGACGAAGAGCAGCTTACGTTTGAGGTTGTACATAATATGCTTCTGGCCAGTGCAAAGCAGTGATTCTTGTACATGAGATTGCGCCTGAAGCTCTTGCGGGAAATATGGTATGGAAGCATGTGTACTATCCGAAAACTGTGAGACCGGAAGATACTCTGCAAAGCAGATATTTGATATGAACCTCAACTATTATTTCTATGATATTCAATGCAAGGGTGTGGTTCCGTATTATCTGGACCGGTATTTCGAGCAGAAAAACATAAAAAGAAACTACTCGCCGGAAGATATTGAAACATTGAAGAAAGGAAAAGCGGATTTCCTGTCATTCAGTTATTATATGTCCAATATTTCTGAGTATCAGGGCGAACCTATGAAGTTTACGGGGGCTGCTTCCGATCAGAGCCGGAATAATCCTTATCTGAAGATGACAGACTGGGGCTGGTCTATTGATCCGGTTGGATTGAGAATAGCATTAAATCAGCTTTACACCCGCTATGGACTTCCGATATTTATAGCTGAGTTTGGGATCGGTATGTATGAAAGTATGGACAGCAATCATCAGATTCACGATCAGGGGACGTATCGAATTTGTAGAGGCGCATTTAAAGCAGATAAAAGAAGCCATAAAGGATGGTGTGGATGTATTTTGTGTTACTTATTGGGGATGGATTGATCTCGTAAGTTCCACAACTTCTGAGATGACAAAACGATATGGATTTGTATATGTAGATGCGGACGACTATGGAAAAGGTACTTATAATCGTTACAAGAAGGATAGCTTCTATTTAGTATAAGCATGTGATTGAAACAAATGGAAGTGAGATTTAAAATAATTTACGAATACGAAAAAACGCTTAGGATTTGAGGTGACCCCTCGAAGTTAGACTTTTACGGACGACTCTTTAAGCCAGAGATGAAGCCTGCACCGGGGCTCATCCATCGTCTTTTATCGTTTCTCATTGTAGTATTTTATAAAACGTTCTATCTCTGATTTTAATTCCTCGTAGCTGTAATAAACAACACTGCAATAATTTCTTGTTTAAGCAGTCCAAAAGAAGTTTTCCATCACAGAATTATCCAGGCAGTTTCCTTTT
>VOFC01006006.1_pt1 | contig 37317 bp, 53 predicted proteins | sample 5384161 | NCBI WGS metagenome assembly VOFC01 (sample SAMN12384722, study PRJNA508395) | human gut metagenome | isolation source: healthy gut B | host: Homo sapiens | reverse complement strand
AGCCGGTCTCCACAAGTGGGGGCTTGTTTTCTGCCATATAAAAAAATGAGAAATCCTTTCACCTGACTGGAAATTTTTTTTTGCGACGCCTCGCGCCAACTACTGGCGGCGGTCGTCGTTAAGTGCTCCCGGCGTGGAGCCAAGGCAATCCTGACGGGCAGCATCTACCCCGATCCACCCTCACCCTTCTTGCAGGCCGGATGCTGACTTCGCCGTGGCGGGAGGGCTTCCATACGCTTTCCGCCCAATACAAGGCGGCCGCCGTCGTCGATGAACATCAGGCGCGGGCGGGGCAGGTCTGGCTCAAAAGTAGACCCAGTGCCCGGCACAAAGCAAGGGCCCGCAGGTACTCGTCCAGACAGAAGGCCGTGGGCAGAGGCCAGCCCGGGCGAGGCACCGCCAGAGCGGGCCCGCCCACCGGCGTCGCTGGGGTAGAGGCCTCGGCGATGGAATTGGCGGCCGGAGGGAGTGGTCGCTGAGCCTGATGCCCACCGCACCACAGCCATTCCAATGTGGATAAACCAGTTGCTGTTCCTTGCTGTTTTTTTCTGCACAAATCTTATGCTATATATTTTTTCTATGTAGGCTTACAGATATGCCAGACTGAATATTCGTAAGAAAAAATTGATACAAAAAAAGACTCCCCCTTTCGGAGAGTCTAAAAAGTCAGAATACTTTTTTAAATTTTTTCTTAGGAATCTGGTTGCCTTCTTCGTCATAGTCCCAATCTAAAGGCAGACCAACGGCTTTCATCTTCTGATGGAATTCGTGTTCATATTCCTGATAGCTATGAACTTCAACATCTGGGTTCCATGGGTTAATATGGCGAACCATACGGTTGTTGTTAGCCATGTTACGGGTTGGGCTCATGAAAAAATCCCACCGGCATGCATCAGTTTACTTGCTGGGAAGTAAATCAACAGCGTGCATACCAAAGTCAAATGGAACCAGAACATAATGCTGATGTTATCGGCTACAACGGGATGGAAGGTTACCAATCCCATAGCCAGTTCTTTGATGGCGGTAATATCGGCATGGGTTAAATACCGCATGGTTAAACCGGTAATGGCGATACCCATAATCAAGAACAGTGGGAAAAAGTCGTTTACTAAGCTGATGTAACGAACTTTATCCAGATAAATACGACGAATGAACAAGCCGGTAATCCCTAACAGCAGGATGAAACCGGTTAAGTAAATCTGCTGCAAGTCTACCCAGAAAGCACCGTCAATTTTTTCCCAAAGCTGTACGGCGCCAGGAACTGGGTCGGTAAAAATCTTAAATGACGGAACACGGTCAGGAAGAAGCCCCAGTGGAAGCACAGAGCAAACAGCCATAACCATTTTTTCCCACTGGTATACGATGTCGCCTTTATCGGTAACTTCTGCTTTGGAGTTACGGAACAAAGAGCGGAACACCAGCACTTCCAGTGCCATACGAACGAACACGCCACCTTTGGAGGATGGGTTTTCGATTTTATTCTGCTTAATGAAATCCAAGGATTTCTGCTGACCGGCTGTGGTTGGAATTCTAAATGGAACCGGTGATTGGGCCCATTTATAAATTCTGTAAATAAAGCCGACGATAAAGATTGCGATTGCTATATACGGTAAAATTCCACCGAAGAAAAAGTCTAATGGCAAGATTTCTACGCCGATATAGACAACCACCAGGATTGCTAGCACAAAGGCCAATGCGATACCTGCATTTTTCATCTCCTTATCCCTCATTTCTTATTATAATTTAGGAAAAACAACAATCATTTCAACAATTTTGTTTTTTATTCTGCTTTTGTTTCTTCTTCTGCAGCGTCCTCTGTTGCTTTCGGCGCTTTTGGTTCTGCCACAATGCCGTTGGCAGCATTGTATTCTGCTACATATCTAGCAGCCAAACCAGCTCTGTCTTCCTGTGGGAAAGCTTCCAAATCCATATCTTTCTTCACGACAACAACCAGTTTGAACAGGATGCTGGCAATTAAAAATCCGATTGCAAAAACCCCTACGATTACCAGGAATTCTGGCAAGGTAATGTGGTAAAAGCAATTTCGCCAAAAGGAGTTTCAGACAGACCGCCGATTACGAAGGTCAAACCTTTTTCAATATACATGGACAGGAATGCAGTTACGCAGCCAAAGCCCAGCAGTTTGTAATTGGTTCTTGTCTGCCGTGGAATCATAATCAGCAGGGTTACAACTGCCAGTACCACAAACAGCATCATCAATGGTACAAACTGGTTATGACCGTGCAGACCAGCGTACAGATACTGCAAAGCAGCTTTATGGCTTGGCACATTGCTATAGAATGCGGTAAAGAATTCGCAGACTACCATGAAGATAGTTGCTGTATAAGCATAAGCAATGGTAGTAGCCAATCTGTCGATGGCTTTTTTTCCCTGCGTCAAAGCCTGTCAGCTTGTTCAGGATGAAACAAATCAGAATAATCAGAGATGGACCGGTGGCAAAGGCACCAGCCAGGAATTTTGCCGGCAGCATAGCAGTAAAGAAATAATGACGGTTGGCAGACCTGCATACAACCATGCTGTAACGATATGGATACTGAAGGCGAACGGAATGGAAAATACGGCCAGTGCTTTGACAATCTTGCCATATTTTACACCTTTATTTTCAGCCTGCAGTACACTGTAACCAACAATCAGGTTCAAAATCAGATAGATTGGCAGTACTGTAGCATCCCAGCACAGCATGGAGTGTGGTGTATAGTACAGATACACATTAAACAGTTTCATCGGAGAACCGATATCCACTACTACGAACAGCAGCGCCATAATAATAGCAGGGAATTGCCAGGAATTCACCAACTACTGTGATACGGCCATATTCATGCACATCATGCAGATAATAGGGCAATACAATCATAACACCGCCGGCTGCTACCCCTACGAAGAAGGTCAGATGACCGATATACATCCCCCAGGAAATATCACGGCTCATACCGGTTACAGCGAACCCTTTTGTCATCTGGTAGATATATGCTGCAAAACCTACAGCAATGAGGGCCAGCAGGAATACAATCCACGCCCAATAAGACTTACTGGTTCTTTTTTTACTAACGCTTTTTCAATCATTATCTACCCCTCCTTACACGATGTAGTATACCTTTGGCTTGGTGCCAAGGTTGGTTCTACGCTGTAATGTGAAATTTTCTGCAATTTTCTTGCTGACCGCAGAGTTTGGATCGCTGATATCACCAAAGGTGATGGCTCCGCCTGCTTCTTCTACACACAGCGGCAACAGCCCCTGCGCCAGACGTTCAGAACAGAAATTGCATTTTTCCACAACACCCTTCATCCGTGTTGGGTAGGTTGGATTGATTTCATCCAGATAATCCCGCGGGTTCTTGAAGTTGAAGCTACGCGCACCGTACGGACAAGCGGCCATGCAGTTCCGGCAGCCGATGCAGCGGTGCATATCCATGCCCACAACGCCCTGTGCGTTTTTGAAAGTAGCCTTGGTTGGGCATACGCGCACGCAAACCGGTTCTTCACAATGGTTGCAGATGGTCATAAAGGTTTTATCTTTATATTTTTCGCCCATTTTTTCGTGAACTTCATCCAAGAATAAATGTTCAAAGGTTTCCGGCCAAATCCATTTTACTTCATCTTTTTTTCGTATCAATGTTGGGAACATTGTGATATTTGTGACAGACTTCGATGCATTTGTTCAAGGTTGCCTCGTCCATCTGGTTCATATCAATAACCATGCCCCCAAGTTACGTTGCTTCTTTTGCCGGCAGCCTCTTTATAGGTGCCGTTTACGGCAGCGGCTACAGCAGGATTGGCAGCAGCGGCAGCTACGCCCAGACCAGCCACAGCAGCGGTACCCAGCTTTAAGAATTTTCTTCTGTTCATTTCCATCTTAGTTGGCACCTCCTACTACAGTTGGTTCTACGTGGCATTCCCAACAGGTTGGATTTACGTTGGAATAGGTATGACATTTCAAGCAGAAATCTTCATAGTTGGAATGGCATTCAAAGCAGGTGTTCTGCAGGCTGGCCAGATATTCTGTGCCATCTTCGGAAACATAAACGCGATTGCCGTCCCGAACAACCTGAACTTTCCAATCGTTCAGCAAATCCATGTGATGGGCACGCATCCATTCTACATCTTCTACACATTTGTAATCATCGCCGGAGAGCTGATTGATGACTGGTGTATCAAAGCTTACTTCCGGTGCAGCGCCACTAGCAGGAGACAGGATAGCAGACCAGAATGGGACAGTGACTAATACTGCAAAGATTACAATCCCAATGATGATATTTGTCTTTTTTCATCTTATGCTTCCTCCTCGTCATCTAAATTCTGTAAAGGTTCAAAACGCAGATTTTCTTCACGCTTCTTTTTCGCCTTTCATAACCAGAGCGTTCCCTACTAATTCATGCACACCGCAGACATCTACGCCAGGATTCCAGTAATTCATCAATGGCGGCAAAGCTGCACGGTCGATAGCGCAGATACAAGCCAGCATATTGACGCCATGGCGTTCTTTTTACGAATTTTACCGCATTGGCTCTTGGGAAACCGCCGCGCATACGCATTTCCATGTTTTCGTCGTTGCCTAAGCCAGCGCCGGAACCACAGCAGAAGGTTTTTTCGCGAATGGTGTCTTCCGGCATTTCGTACCATTCTACAACATGGTCCAGAATATAGCGCGGTTCATCCAGCAAGCCCATTGCGCGAGCCGGGTTGCAGGAATCGTGATAAGTAGCAATAATGCCTTTGTTTCTGGACGGATCCAGTTTTACTTTGTTGTGACGCATCAAGTCGGCAGTAAATTCCGTAATGTGAATCATCTTAGTAGATTTGGCATTTTCAAATACTGTGCCAGTTACCGGACTCTTTGGTACTTCCAAGTTGGCTGGAGCAGGACCATTCATCGTATCCATGTACTGATTCAATACACGCCACATATGACCGCATTCGCCGCCGATGATGAACTTAACGCCCAAACGCTGTGCTTCTGCATAGATTTTGGAATTCAAACGCTTCATCATTTCGTTGGAAGTAAACAGACCGAAGTTCCCACCTTCTGAGTTGTAGGTACTCAAAGTGTAGTCCAAGCCCATTTCGTGCATCAGCATTAATTGGCCCATCAGACTATAGGTACCTGGCGTAGCAAATACGTCGCCAGATGGCGGAACATATAAAATTTCTGCGCCCTTGCGGTTGTAGGACAAATCTAAACGAACGCCTGTGATATCTTCGATATCATCAACGGCCATATCGAAAGAGTCCACAATCCCATGGGGCTGAATACCTAAGTGGTTCCCTGTTCTGTAGCAGGCAGATACAGGACCCATAACCCAGTTGATGTTCAAACCAACCAAATTCAGCAATTCACGGGCCAGCATTGTAATTTCCGCTGTATCGATACCGTATGGACAGTACAACGAACACCGCCGTCAGTCGGTACACTGGAAGAAGTAGTAGAACCGTTCCTTCAGTGCATGCAGGTTTAATTCTCTTGCCCCTACCTTTTTTGCCATCAGTTTACCCGCTAATGTGTATTCTTTCCGGTAAACGGAGCGCAGCAATTCAGCACGCAGAACAGGCATATTTTTTGGGTCGCCGGAACCCAAGAAGAAGTGACATTTGTCGGCGCAAGCACCGCATCTTACGCAGATGTCCATAAACACCTTCAGTGAACGGAATCTGTGCAGACGGTCTCTCAGGCCATCTAAAATAATTTCCTGCCAGTTTTCAGGCAGCTTCCAGTCTTCATCGGTTGGAGACCAGATACGTGGATTTGGGAACCCGATAATCTCTAAGCTTTCTGGTTTACCAGGGTAGCTGTAGGTACCCGGTTTAAAGTCTACCGGTGTATCCATCCAACTGGTTTCAGGCGGCTTAAAGTCAATCTTGGTGAGCTCCTGTGGTTTTGGAAGTTTTGCCATGTTAACACCCCTTTATTGTATTTCCTATTCTTCCTCTATATAGTTACTGCACCGCATAAAAGTGCTAGTATCCACCGATTCGTTAAGCAGATTGGCCCGCTGCAAAATATCATTGGTTTCTTTAATTTGGGCAATCCGCAGATTGTAAAGCAGTTCCTTGCTTTCACTGTACAAATCAAAGGCAATCAGCATCAGTGTATCAAGGTCGGTAAACAAATCTTCCAGTTCTGCTTTTGTAACCTTCCCTGCGCTGATTTCGTCGGCAAGGATGGTTTGAAGTAAACTTTTCAAGCTAGGCAAAAATGCCAGTGCTTTTGAGGGCTTCATATCCTGCACAGCACGGATTTTCAAAATCATTTCCAAATGCTGATACAGTTTATCGGCATCCCGTTGGCCGGATAATTCCTCTAACAGGTGGCCCAAGCTGCGATAAATATTACTGCCCACAGGGTTGGTAAATTCATTTTTTACCTTCACAAAATATTTGTGCGACTCTGCCGGATAGGCGGCAATGGCCTGTTCAAACCATTGTTTTAAGATTTCATCATGCTTTTCCTGCATGAGTTGGTTTAAACGGTTGCTCATCCTCTCACCTCCCATCAAGGATAATCCCTACAGTTCTATTGCATTGTTCTATCGGCAGTCACTCAGGTCAGATAGCTATGCATACCAGGCAGCAGATAGCTTACGCCGAAGAACGTGAAAATAACTGCTGCAAAACCCAGCACAGACAGCCATGCCGCCCGTCTGCCTTTAAAACCTTTCAAGAAACGGGTATGCAAATAAGCCGCATACACCAGCCAGGTGATTAACGCCCACGTTTCTTTGGGGTCCCAGCTCCAAAAGGCGCCCCAGGCATATTCGGCCCATACAGCGCCGGTGACCAGCATAATGGTCAAAAAAGGGCAACCCGATAAAAATTAATTTATAAGAAATCTCATCCAATACTTTTAACGCAGGTAATTCCTGACTAAACCGGCTCTGAAAATCCACTTCTTTTTTATCTTTCAGCAAATATGCCACCGACACTGCAAAAGATAACGCAAAGGAGCCATACGCCACCACCGCCGCAGACACATGTACGGCCAGCCAATAGCTGCGCAGCGCAGGCATCACTGGCTGAATGGTTAAATCAACACTGACCAGCCAAATGGAAATCACAACCACGACCGGCATAATGAAAATGCCGATTGCACTGAGATGAAAGCGCTTTTCTACAATCACATAAGCAACTACAACTGCAAAAACAAAGCTCAAACCAAATTCAAAGCCGTTATTTAACGGCAAACCGCCGATTAAAGCAGTACGGATTACCAGCCCCAGCGTGTTCAGCGCTAAACCGATATAAACAATTTTGGTGGCCAGCGTCCGCATTTTTTGATTGCGCGACCAAAAACTAAACGCATAAACCACCAGCGCCCCCACATAAGCAGCCAGCATAAACCATAATAACGGCAACTGTAATTTTTCCATTGTTTATTGAACCTCCTGTTGCTGTGTCCATTGCTCTGACAGCGCTTCTTGCAATTCTTCTATCACCATGGTGCTTTTACTATAGCACCAAATTTTGCTTTCCGCCTGATTTGTTCCGGTAAGGATGCGCAGCTCCCGATACCGGCCGCTGAAAAACAGGAAAGACGCTAAAGTCGCCAGCAAAAAACCGGCAAAAACCACATAAGTACCTTGGCGAATTTTTAATTCCAGCACTGTATAAACCGTTGTATCCAAATAAGTAATGGTAGCGCCGCTATCGTTGAGCGCCAACACATCGCCCGGCTCTACATACTGGCCACGGGGTGGATTTTCATGGTCGCTGATCTGCACATAGGGCTTGCCATTTACAGTAGCGGCCACCACAGTCTGTCCGGCAATCTGACTAGGCTGATTATCCGGCAGGCCATAGGTGGTATTGTCCTCCTCATTTTCCAATCCGTCAACCTCCAACAGATAACGGTAATCATAGGAATTTTGATAAATCATCAATTTACCATACCGGTAAGGCGTATTGACTTTGGTCTCTACATTTGGAGCCACTAGCTGACCATCTACATACAGATTAAACCGGGTAATCCAGTTATCCACTTCTTGTTTTTCATCATAGGCTGTTTGGAAATCTAAAATTTCAACGGTACTATTACTTCCATAAGCTTTCTGCAGTTCTTCAGGAAAAGGCCGTATCTGTCCCACCTGTCCCATCAGATAGCCTTGGGTGTTAAAGGTGGAAATCAATGCGCCAATCAGGATAATCAGCAATGAGATGTGCAGCAAATGGGGCGCTGCCAAAATAGCCCGGCCCTTATGCGCCAAAATTTTTGTCTGTACACCTTGCTCCTGGCGGCTGATTTTATAATGATTTTCCTGCAGCCACGCCAGCACTGCGGCTTCATCAGCGGCATAAACCTGATAGTTCCCTGTTTCCGGCACATCGGCAGCAGTACGATGCATCTGCTTCCAAAGGCCCGGTAAAAGCTTGATTGTACACAGACTTAAATTCAGGAAGAAGGCTATTACAAGAATACGGAACGACCACGAATTAAATGCATCCGCCTCTGGATAAATTGTAGCTAAAACAGACATGACTGCAATGGCTGCAATTAGGATGACTGCCAACTTCAAAGATGATAAAAATTTAAGCATAGACACCTCCTCCAGCATATCTGTATAAAATCTTAACTTCAATATTATATCTGAAAAAATCGCAAAACACTACACATTTTGTGCAAAAAACAACATTTTCAAATAAAAATTACATTGTAAAATTTATTTTATGTCATAGATTTCTTTTATCAGAGCGCCATACGGCTCCTTATCTTTTCCAACGCGCTCTTTTCTAAGCGGGAAATCTGCATCTGCGAAACGCCCAGTAATTTGGCGATTTTGCTCTGCGTTAAATCCTCAAAATAACGATAGTAAATGACCTGCTTCTGCTGCTCGCTCAAAACCTCCATAGCGGCCCGCAAATCCTTTTTCAGCTCTACCTGGTCCAGATTGCTGTCCATTACACCCAGATACAGCTCGGCATATTATTTTCGTTTTCATTGAGCTGCTCCGACAGTGATGTGGTCTGGCTGGCCTGCTTGGCCTCCAGCACTTCTTTCAGGGCATTTTTGTCCATCTGCAATAAATCGGCCAGTTGTTCCGTTGTCGGTGTATTCCCATATTTTTGATAATATTCGCCTTCTGCTCTGGTAATGCGGGTACTCAGTTCTCGATATTTACGGGGAATTACCACACGCCAGGTATTATCCCGATAATAATTCATAATCTTACCGGATACTGTGCGATAAGCAAAGGTTTTAAACCGAATTTCTTTTTTCCGGATCAAACCGCTCCAACGCGCCAACCACAGCAATGCGGGCTACCTGCTGCAAATCCTCCCGTTCCCAGGGCAAATAGCATTGGGATTGACGCCAATATTTAATCAACGGTTCCATAGCCTTTAATAATTCTTCCATGCCTTCAGGAGTCGGATTTTTTTATAGTCAAGTGCCATTTGTTCTACGTCTTTTTCATGCTTGTCTTCCTCCTCCTTGCCCTTACCAGTTGATGCGCCCGGTAATGCAGTTACCGGCTTCGTTAAATGAACCTCGTCTAAAATGGCCTGCAGCAATAAAATACCCCGGCCATGCTCCTCAAGCGGCAGCGTATCCCAACTGCGGCAACGCAGATACTCTGGTACACCGGGACCGTTATCCGCTACCGTAAAAACAAAGCCCTGTTTACTGCAGCGCCAACTGATTTGCACCTCGGCAGGCTGTCCATCCGCAGGACAACCATACAGCAGCGCATTCTGCACCGCTTCCATCAAACACAGCCGGATATCCATTTGTTTTTCTTCACTAATCTGCCACCAGCCCAATTGCTCCAATAAATACTCGGTCACATCGGCCAATTGTTCCATAGCAGATATCTGCATGTGTACTTGCATCTGTCCGCGCTCCACGTTATTCTACCCCAGCTTCCCGCAATCTGTTTTTAATAATTTCTGCCAGCAACGGGTCTACGCCCAAATGCCGGGTAAGCTCAATTTGAATATGGCTGTAACGCTGCCGCATCGCTTCCAAAATGCGGGGAATGCCATTGGAAAGATGGTTGCCTCTTTGTAAGAAACATGGGTACAATCACAATACGCTCTACACCCTGCTCCGCCAACCGTCCAATTTCCTGCTCCAGCGTGGGTTCCGCCACTTCTACAAAAGAGCCGCTAATCTGCAATCGGGCAACTGCTCCGCCAGCATTTTCCACATATTGCGCACCTCTACATTGGCTTGCTCCCGAATACTGCCATGGCCCAATAAAATAACCGCCTGTTTCATTGTTTTCCTCCATTTGTGCCGCCTTTATACATCGATATAATCCTTTTCTTCCGGAATGACATAGCCCAGCACAATATAGGCGGCAATGGCAGCTAACGTACTGACCGGCGGGAACAAACATACCAGCACCCAAATCATCCGCACAAATATGACATCAATACCAAAAAAGTTGGCTAAGCCTGCGCACACGCCTAACAGTTTTTGCCTTTTGTGGCCGTCTCAGCTTCTGGATTTTCTTTTTCATGATGGTTCACTCACTTTCTCGTTGATTTCAGTTTATTGGCAATTCTGAAAAAATATTAGTGGTTCTCTTGTGAAATTGCCATCTATCCTGTAAAATAAACGGTAATATTATTTCTATCATGTTAGAGTCTTGGCAATGAGAATTTTTTATTACTGCTGGCCGTTCTGCTCAGCCTGGGCATTTTCATTTTGGCCATTTTATTTTTCGCGAACAAAATAAATAAAATCCGTTATACCGTTCTTTCCTCCGGTATCTCCATTTTGGCCATCTTTGCCCTGTTCCATTTTCTTTATCTTTATTTGTCCAAGCGCCGCCAAAATTAATCGGCGTCGCCCGCAAGCCTTGGCTGCCGCATCTCAATCAGGCCCAAAGAAAACAACTGCAAACTGGAATACAGGTTGGTCCAAAGAGCTTGCTGCGCTGCCAATGGCTGCGCAAAAACAAGCGCTGGTCCTCATTGGCGCCGCCACCGGCACAAGCCTGTTCAATCTGGTCTAGCTCTGCACTGTCAGCTAACACCTGATTTAAAAACTGATACGTTTCTTCCATTTCTTCCAAGCCCAACACCTGCTGCCATTCCAGCTCAATCAGCTTATAATTGAGCCAGTACGCAGTAAAGCCTTTGCTGATACCCAAACTATGCCGTTCCTGAAATACCATGGTTTGGCGGTTCCAGCCATCGATCAGCTTCAAATTATCCATGCTCCACTGCCGCGCCTGCGTCAACTCCTGGGCTGAAATATCGTTATTGCGAATACATTGGTTAAACAAATCTACGATTTGCATGGTGTCAATGGCTTGCGGTGTGTTTGCGCAAAATCGCTCCATTTCTTCTGCCGCCAATCCGGTTGCCACCGCAGTGGTCAGCCAGAAAAAGCCCTCCGATTGGAATAAAAGATTCTACTGCATTTATATTTATGGTATCAAAAGACAGCATACCGCCGCCTGTCGCCTTACTCATAATGACTCCACCTTTTATTTATAAGCTATGTCTTATTATACCCTTTTCTGCGCCTGCGGGCAATGGAAATAACTTGCCCAAAATCGTTTGATTGCTGATAAAAATATTTATACAAAATCCTTAAACAAAATTCATTTTTTCTTTACGGAAATCTGCTATAATAAATCTGATTTTCAATAACGATGAAGAATGTGCCATTGCCGGCTGAAAAAAGCCCCGAATGCTATGGCGGAAGAAAGAAGGAACTCTTTTATGAAAGGATTTATTTTTGACTTGGACGGTACTCTGCTGGACTCTATGCCCTCCTGGCAGAAACAAATTGACGATATGCTGATTGCCAGAGGTATCACGCCGCCGGAGGATTTACTGGACCGCACCAAAACACTGGGACTGGAAAATGCTACTGGTATGATTTTGCAAGAATTTCATCTGCCTGATGACCCTGCGGTTGTCTATCAGCAATTTCAAAATAACATGGAACAGCTTTATTGCACCACCATTCCTTTAAAACCTGGCGTGCGCGCTTTATTAGAGTATCTGCAAAGGACTGGCGCCTCTATGGCGGTTGCCACCGCCACCGCCCGTCCTCTGGTAGAGAAGGTATTACAGCATCATCAACTGCAGGATTATTTTCAAAGCATCACCACGGTGGCAGAAGTGGGAATTGGCAAACATGACCCGCGTATTTATTTGGTTGCAGCCGATAAATTGGGCCTGCCTCCGCAGGACTGCATCGTTTTTGAGGATTCTCTAAAAAGGTATCCATAGCGCCAATCAGGCCGGATTTCAAACTGTGGCCATTTACGAGGCAACCAATCCAACCGAACAGCAAGCCTTGCAGCAGGAAGCCACCCGCTATATTCACGACTTCCGCAATTTTGCCGTTCTGCATGATGATATTTACGAATAAAACTTGCACGTTCAGCATGACAAACCAAACAGCCTGAGTGCCCAACCATCAGCCCAGACAAAAAACCCCACAACGCACTTATTATGGCGCTGTGGGGTTTTATCATTGTTTAAATTTTAATTATTGATGACGCTGTCTTTCATACGCAGTTCAAACACAGAATTTTTTCACGCCTGATTAGACGTATAAAGACGACCCTTAATCAGTGATGCAGTCTACACACTCTACATCCTCAGCCTGATAAATAATCTGGCCTTCTTTAATGGTAGCTAACACTTGAATATTGCGTAGGGTTTCCTTGGGTACCGTGAGCGGATCCCGGTCCAAGATAACCATATCGCCATATTTTCCTGGCTCCAAAGAGCCTTTGATTTTTTTCATCAAAGCACTGATAAGCGGCGTCAATGGTGATGGCTTTCAGCGCCGTCATCACATCTACTGCATATTCAGTTCCCAGCGGTCTGCCTGTTCTGGTACGACGGTTTACGGCGGTATCCAGCATCAGCATTGCATTTGGTGGCCCTACCGGACAATCTTGGTGCATGGTAAAGCGCATGCCCGTTTGGCGGCCGATGCCAATGGACTAATCCGACTGGCCCGTTCTGGACCAAAGACAACGTCGCAATACCAATCGCCCCAATAATAAACATGATCGTGGAAAAAAGCTTGGCATAATGCCCAGTTTTTTGCAGTCTATCTAGCTGGTCTTCCCGAATGGTCTGGCAGTGAATAAGTACAGGCCGCAAATCTTCGGTCAGCCCAGTTTCCTGCAGCGCCTGTTCATAAGCATCTAAACACTGGTCAATGGCCGCATCGCCATTGCACTGCATTTGCAACTGCCATCTTTTTTCCATACATTCTTTAAACAATACCACAATATCATGGCTGTCATTGAAGGTGCTCTGCCCGCAATAGCCTTCTGTGCCTTCTTCTGGCGGCTGGAAGTAGGGCTCCGTCATCCATGCGGTACGAATTTGCGGAGAACCGTCCAGAATGACTTTGGCGCCGGCAATTTTAAAATGGGTGCGATAGGTGGCTTCCGGTGTGGCAACGCCTTCTAAAATCTGCTTGTTTTCACTGGCCACACGGGAATAAGTGTTTACATCTAAAGAAATTAGCCCCGCGCCTGTACAAACCTGCAGCAATGGCCGCATATCAGCTTCAGAAACTGCCGTCTACCACAGTGGTGTACCCTTTGCTGCTATACATCCGTTCCGCACGGCAAATAGCCTCTATCATGGTTTCTGCGCCAGGCGCAGGCATTTTATCTAGGATAACATCCCGCATGGCAATATCACCAAACTGCCCGTTCAAGTCGCCGGTTGCCGCATCATGATAAATATAACCGCCTTCCGGCACAGGCATATCTTTGGTAAGCCCCAGCACTTCAATGACTTTGCTGTTTACAACGCACATCCACCCGCTGGTGTTAATCATAACAATGGGAATTTCCGTAGAAATCTGATCCAAATCTTCTTTTGTCGGATGCAGTTGCCCCTCAAACAACGCATGGTCATAGCCCATCCCTACAAACCATTCGCCCTCTTTTACTGGATTTTCTTCCAGATAAGCTTTCGCCTGCTCGATTAAATCCTTTACGCTGTCGGTCTTGCCCACAGGAGACGGATCAAACCGAGGAAATTCATAGCTGGCTGCAAAATGACTATGGCTGTCAATAAACCCAGGCAGCACCGTTGCGCCGTCTAAATCCATCAAATGCGCAGTTGCACGCTGCTCCAGCAATTCCTCACTGCTACCTACTGCGACAATTCTGCCATCCTCCACCAAAATAGCCTCAGCCTTGGGCTGCGCTTCATTCATGGTGATGACATTGCCATTATAATATAAAGTTCTCATAGAGTTCGCCCCTCTTGTAAGATAATAGATTGCAAATCTTTTCACTTATCATACCATACAAACACATCATAATACAATTACAATCGCTTTCCAAGCCAATTTCCATGATGTCCTTTGTATCCTATGACATAAACATAGGGCCGCCGCATGCCATCCCGACAGAATTGCGGCAGCCCTCATTTTATTTGTTGAACGATCTTTCAAATTCCTGATTATTCAGGGCAAACACCAGAATGTAATTCTTCTTCACGGGCTCTGTTGTAGTATTTAATATAAATACCGCCAGCCAAGAACAGCAATACAGCAGAAATTACGAAGAAAATCTGTGCATTGGCCAGAGCATTCTGTATCCCCATTTTGTCTACCATGATACCACCCAGTGTAGGACCAACAGCACCTAACAACTGAATGAACAATACATAAATCCCATAAGATACCGATTTATACCATACAGGTACTAATTCGTGGGCTGCAGTATGGAAGGAAGTATTCCCTAAGTTGTAGAAACCACCTGCAATCAAAATCAGAGGAATACTTACCATTTTGTAACCTAAGAAGAAGGTAACTGCTGTTAAAGCAATACAAATCATTGGCATCCACATACGAGCACGACGGTCTTTCTTGTACCATTTATCCAGAATAGCGCCGCCTACAGGATATGCAACCAGGCCGATTGGCGTACTTAAAGCTACAATCCCAGCCGCTGCTGTTACACTTACGCCTAACATATTTACATAATAGATAGACATAAAGGTACTGCCAATGTTTAACGTCATAACAGCTAAACCTGCGCCTAAGCACATCAGCAATAATGCTCTGTTGCTCAACAAGAACTTGGCAGTTTCACCTGCGCTCAGTTTCTTCTGTTCAACTTCCTGTTTCCCCGGTAGCTTTTGCTTCGGCAGCACCCTGTTCTGCCATTAATTTTTTTATTATCTGGCAGTAAGAACGTCAGCAGAGATAATACTAAGCTGATGCCCCCCAATGATATAGAAGGACATTCTCCAACCCAGTGTCTGTGCAATGGCTGCGAATAAAATTGTCCCTAAAATACCACCAACAGTCATAGCTGTATTGTAGGTCCCCAGTACTTTCCCCCAAGAGGACTTTTTTGTACCAGCTGGTCAGCATATCGGTGGATAAAGCTGCATAAGCAGAGTTACCTGCACCAACGCCCAAACGCAGCAAAGCCAGAGAAACTGTACCCTGTGCAAAACCGCACAGTACAGTTACACCAGACCACAGAATGGTACATAAGCTGATTGCTTTTTTTCTGTCCACTTTGCGCACCATAAAAAGAGATTGGCATTACAAAAATAGCCATGCCCAGGAATACTGCACTACTCAACAGACCAATTTGCGTACCACTAATCTGTAAGTCTTCCTGTAATAAAGGTAAAATTGCGTTTACACCATAGCGAATTGCCAGGTCAAAACAGAATAACAAGTAAAGAATTGCAACGAAAAACAGACGTTTACCTTTTGGTAGCAATTAACGGTTCGTCTTTTTTCCTGCTCAACACATTGTTCGGCAGTTACTGAAGCCATAAAAACACACCCTTCTAAAAATTAAAAATTCTCCTTACATCCAAGGCTGTGAACCTCTTTACACACTCATTGCCTCCTTTATCGCCAAATTGGGAAAAAGATTTTTACTTATGTAATATATGTGGAAAAATAAAAATATCGGCATCCACATATAAAATCTATTGAATCTGCCGAACTTTTTTCATTATAATCAAATTATACATTGTCATTCTGTTTAACTTATAAATTATACCAGTACATTTGACCAAAAAGCCGACATTTCCCGACCGGAACCTGTAAAAACATTTATCTTATTAATTTATTTTATTACATAAATAGTATCAGAAATTTCACGATTTTTCTAATACTTTTATAGAAAATATAAAAAATCATTTTGAAATTATCTATTTTTTCATTCTACAACCAACGCAGCTTGTTTTTTGTTCTTACATACGACAGTCAATTTATTTCATTTCCTTATTTCCTTATTTATATTTTACGCAGAGGAGGATTTTTTTATGGAGTTATTGCAGCTACAATATTTTAAAACCATCGCAGAATGTCAGCATATCACCAGAGCAGCCAACAAACTTATGATTTCCCAGCCCTCTCTCAGCAATACCTTATCCCGTATTGAGAACGAATTGGGCGTGCAGCTATTTGACCGCCAAGGCCGCAATATTATCTTAAATAATTACGGGAAAATTGTTTTGGAGCATGCCAATAATATTCTGCGGGAGCTGGACAATATCCGCACAGAGATCGACGAACTGGAACAGCGGCAAAATAAAGTGATTACCATAGCCTCTACCGATTCCATGTATCTGCGGGAGTGGCTCCCTGCTTTTATGACAAAAAAGTCCTGACTTAACCATTCATCATTTTGTATCCAGCACAGAAAAAAATTGAAGCAGGTTTGTTAAACGGCACCATTGATTTCGGTATTCTCTCCAACATTCCCAGCAATACAGCTTTTTGGCCATTTAGAGCTATGGCAGGACGAATTTGTCATTCTGTCACCCTTAGGCAGCGCCATTGCCAAAGAGCCTGTGCGCGATTTCGTTGATTTTATTCAGGAGCCTTTTGTGGCTCTGCCCAAATCGGAAAATATTGTCCGTTCTATTGATATTTTGAGCAATGCAGCCGGCTTCAAGCCCAATATCATTTTTTTGAAGGAGAACGGGAATTGCTGGAACGGGTGCTGCTGCCCATCCATGCTTCCATTGTGGTACTGCAATCTATCATACAGGATGAAAAAAGACTTCAACCTTTGTAAAGAAAATTGCGACATCGTAAAGCTGACCAATCCGGAAGCCCATCTCACCATTACCTTGGCGTGGGACCAGCGCCGCAGTCGTTCTGCATCGGCTCAGCGACTGTTGAATTATGTACAAAACAATCCGGTTATGCCCTGGCATCTCAGCACGCCCGATGTTGTCAATCAACGGAAAGGCACCTGTATTATTAAGCCATAAACGTAAAAATCCCGCAAAGCAGTTTATTACTGCTCTGCGGGATTTTTTATTTTTCATAATACTGTAGAACTGCCCCTCTAAACAATCAGACTTGGAATGAACAGCGGCATATAAACAATCAGCAGGAATACCACCAGCAATCCTAATCGATGGAATAACAGCCTTAGCAATCAGCTCTATGGGTTTTCCGGTAATCCCCGAAGCCACAAATAGATTGATGGCCACCGGCGGCGTAATCGTCCCAATGGCAATCCCCACCACAAACAAAATGCCAAAGTGAACCAAATCAACGCCAATGCCTTGCACCAACGGTAAAAATACTGGTGTAAGAATAATAATGGCGGAAGATGTTTCCATAAACACACCGGCAATGATAATCACCAACGCGATCACAAACATCAAAATATATTTATTGGTAGAAATGCCTAAGATGCTGCCGGCAATGGCTTCAGGAATTTTATAATTGGCTAATACCCAACCAAAGGGACCGCTGCAGGCAATGATAATCATGATGATAGCCGAAGTTTTGGCACTGCCCTTCATGATTTCATACAATTTTTGGGGCGTCATATCACGATAAATTAAGAAGGATACCAACAGCGCATATACCACAGCTACGGCAGCAGCTTCGGAAGCGGTAAATTTGCCGGAGAAAATGCCGCCCAAAATAATAGCTGGCATAATCAAAGCCGGAATTGCCCGCAAAAACGTACCCACAACATTTTTCAGCGAAAATTTTGTGCCTTTCGGGTAATTATACCGATAAGCCTGTACCAACGCAATCACAATTAAAATGGCGCCCATCAGAAGACCTGGGCCGAAGCCATTGGCAAACAACTGGCTCAAGCTCTGATTGGCACTGACGGCGTACAATACCATAGGAACAGAAGGCGGAATGACAACGCCAATGGTACCGGCAGCGGCAATCAATGCGGCTGCCGAATCTTCATCATAGCCCCGTTCTTTTAGCTGGGGGAATTAAGGTTGCGCCTACCGCTGCTGTGGTGGCTGCACCGGAACCAGAAACGGCTGCAAAGAACATACCGGCTACAACAGATACGATAGATAAACCGCCTTTAATCATGCCCAAAAAAGGACTCGGCAAACTCTACTAGATATTTGGAAATTGCGCCCTGGGCCAGCAAATCACCGGCCAAAATGAAGAACGGCACGGCAATCAGCGGAAAGGAGTTGGTAGCTGCAAAGGCGCGCTGTGCCACCATACCCAAGCCTACATCTCCGGAAACCATGACCGCAATAGCGGCCAGCATAACGGAAAAGGCCACAGGAATGCCGACAATTAAAGCCAAAATAAATACGCCAAACAATAAAACACTCATCGCAAAGCCCCCCTTTTTCCTGCAGAATTTGCAAAATTGCGTCAACTGCATGAATAATCATCAGACCAAAGCCAATCGGAATGGAATAATACATATATTTCATGGGAATCCGCAGCGACGGAGCCAGTTGGACCTGCTTGCCTGCATAAATCACGCCGAAGTAGACCACTGCGCAAAATGTCAGAATACATACAACATGCACGAAAATGCGTATTGCACGTTGGACCTTAGGCGGAAACACGCCTTGTACAAAGGTGATGGCAATATGGGCACCGCTTTTATAAACACAACTGGCACCCAAAAAGGTGGACCAAACCAATAAATAGCGGCACAATTCTTCACTCCACAACAGGGAATGCCGCGCTAACCGGCAAACGATCTGGGCCGTAGTGACAAGCACCATCACACCGAGCATGGTAACCACGATAGCCAGCACAATTTTATCAATGTTGTCGCTCAGCTTATGAATGACATTCATAAATTCACAACTCCTTTTGCTAATTTTGCTTATAAAAAGCTTATGTACAAAAACAAGGCAGGCCGGCTGCCTGCCTTGTGATAGCCTACACAGGATTTTTCATTAAACTGCTGCTGCAGCTTCCTGAATTTTTGCTAAGTTTTCAGCATAGTCTGGATATGCATCATATACGGACTGTACTGCTGCTTTGAAAGCATCTAAATCTGGATCTTCTACAACTTCCATGCCGTTGTCTTTCATTTCCTGCAACTGTGTTGCTTCGTTTTCAGCAACCCAAGCCCGTTCATATTCAGCAGCCTGCTGTGCAGCGTCTTTAAATACAGCCTGTACGTCTTCTGGCAGTTCATTGAATTTATCTAAGCTCATGGTGATGATCGCTGTAGAGTAAGAATGACGGGTCAATGTTGCATATTTCTGATTGATTCCCACAGTTTGTAGGGAGCAAATTACGTTAATTGGGTTTTCCTGACCTTCAATTGCGCCGTTCTGTAAAGCTGTCAGCGTATCAGTCCAGGACATTGGGCTAACGTCTGCGCCTAAAGCGGTAAAGGTTTTTGGTATATACTTCATTTTCCATTACACGCAGTTTTAAGCCAGCCAAATCAGCAGGTGTGGTAACTGGTCTTACGCTGTTGGTCAGGTTACGGAAACCACGTTCTGCATAAGCCAGACCTTTTAAGTTGGCATTTTCCAGAGAACCTAACAGTTCCTGACCAACTTCACCGTCTAATACAGCGTGAGCTTCTTCATTGCTGGAGAACAAGAATGGCAAATCCAGTACGCCCATTTCTGGTGCATAGTTGATGAAAGGACCACTTGTTACAATCCCCAGTTCCAGTTCGCCGGCAGCCATACTGGACAGCATTTCAGCTTCGTCGCCTAAAGCGCTGTTTGGATAAATTTCGATGGTGTAAGCGCCATCAGTGCCTTCTGCTACTAATTCAGCAAATTTTTTCAGCCGCAACCTGGAAGCTATCCTGTTCATTTACAGTGGTAGCCAGTCTCATTACAACTGGTTCAGCAGCAGCATCTGCATCTGTCTGCTGGTCATTGTTGTTGCTGCTACCGCAGGCTGTCAGTGTGAAAGCCATTGCGCATACTGTTAATGCAGCAAACCAATTTACGTGCTTTTTTCATTGGTAAATCTCCCCCATAAATATAATATAGCATTTATGGACATATGATTTTTTGTCCATGCACAGAGTATAGCACTGCGGCAAAAAAGAAGTCAATCATCTGTTAAATAAAAGTTTCATAAAATTAGAAATAGTTATAGTACAGTTGTGCAGCAGCAGAACATTTCACTGAAAAAAGCGCTGTCCTAAGAAGGCGATTGCCAACCTCCATGCTGCACGCGCTTTTCATACGGTGCTGGTTATGACAATCGTTTTCTTCTTGCAACAGCGCTTCTGTCTTTTTACTTCTATCTTTTTTACTTTTTTTGCTTCTTTTTTTGCTTCTGTCTTTTTTATTTGAAACTTTCCAGTGCTTCACTGGCTTCTGCAATGCCTGCATCAGCAGCCTGCTGATACAGTTCCTTTGCTTTATCCAAATCTTTTGCAGTTCCTTCGCCATTTTCATAGCATTGCGCCAGTAAGAACTGCGCGTCCGGCATATATTGGGCAGCCTCGGTTAAAAGCTGCACCGCCTTTTTCTTTATCCTGCTCCACGCCTTCTCCTTCATAATAGGAGATTGCCAGATTCATCTTACCAGCCGGATGCTCGGCTTCGGCTGCCCGCTGAAACCATTTGATGGCTTCTTCATAATTTTGCTCCACGCCTAAGCCCTGGCTGTAACAGATGCCCAAATTTACCTGTGCCTCTAAAGAACCGCGCATAGCCGCTTTTAAAGTACCATTCGGCAGCCTCTTCCAGATTTTGCTCTGTACCCTGCCCAAAGGTATAGCATTCGCCCAAAACTGCTGGGCAATGATATGGCCTTTCTGCGCTGCAATCTTAAAGTTTTCAAAGGCTTTTTCCATGTCCTGTTCCACACCGTCACCGTTATAGTAGCGGCTTCCCAACAGATAACAGGCATTGAGATTGCCCTGTTCCGCCGATTTTTATACCATTCAATGGCTTTTTCCAAATCCTGCTCTACCCATTTTCCCTGCTCATAACACATACCCAGATTAAACTGTGCGCGGGCAAAGCCTTCTTTCGCCGCTTCTTCCAATTCTTTCAGCTTTTCCTTACTGTCAATCAATTCTGCCTGCTGCATGCAAAGCCCTCCTTTTTCCGGTCAGTGGTTCATTGTCTAGTTTCTCTCACTGTAAAACCTGCTGCTTTTTATTCAGCCTCTGCTTCGCCATTGTCGGCGCCGTCGGCATTGCTATCCCTCATTGGCTGCATCCTGCTCCTCAACAACAGGTGTTTCCGGCACAGCTTCGGTATCAATCAAAATTTTGATTTTGCCTTTTTTCATCGGCTGCATTATATAAATTATCTGCCAAGATGTTTAAGCCGTTATTATAAATAGAAGATAAAATGCTGGCATATTTTTTCACTGTCATCTAACAAATTCACACCGGTCTGTTTGTCTTCCACTAAAATAATGTGATAACCATAGTCACTTTTAACTGGTGTTTTAGAATATTCGCCAATTTCCAGCGCTTGTGCGCCTTCTGTAAATTCATCCACCATCATTTGCGGAATGGTGCTGCCATTCCCAACGGAGAAATAGCCTAATTCGCCGCCATTTGCCGCAGAACCGGCATCACCGGAATTTTCTTGTGCCAATGTAGCAAAATCAGCGCCGTTGTCTAACTGGGCAATCAAATCAAAGGGCAACCTGTTCCGCATTTTCTACTTCATTGGTGATTAAAATGTGCCGTGCCTGAATAACATCTGCCGGCTCTGGATTATTCACCATATCTTCCTGCAATTTTTCCAAAACCATCTGTTCTTTCCGAACCTGCTTAAAATAATCCATGGTCATGCCAGCCTGTTCCACCGCAGCGGTCAAATCTTCTTCGCTGCCATATTGTTCTGCTAAGGAAGCAATCGCTTCTTCCACTTCTTCATCGCTGGCGCTCAAGCCTCTGTTTTCTGCTTCCTGCAGCAACAGTTCCTGCATAATCAGACTATTCAGCATATCATTTCTCACGTTTACTTTTAAGGTATCATCCGTGATATCATAACCATAGAACTGATACATCTGCAACATTTGACTATAGTTGGTATCCAATTCTTCCTGGGAGATTGGTTCTCCGTTTACAGTTGCCACCGTACCTTCCGGCACCTTATTGCCGCAGCCGAACAGACCCGTTACCAAAAATGCACCCAAAACTAATACTGCCAATTTTTTCTTCATCGTTATTCTCTCCTTCAATTCAGTGCTGTTGTCTCCAACATTGTATCATTATAACAGAACCGCGATTATTGCACAATGGAAACCATGGCTAATAAAATATCTTTTATCAAATCTAAACATTTTTCGGCGCCGGCACTGCCCACGGTGATGCGCACCACCAGTTCGCCGCCGTCGCTGCCATAAGTGAGCTGCCGTTTGTATTTCTGCATCAATTCCAATAGCTTTGGCATATCCATTTTTGTGTCTTGCTCAAACAAAGCGGTGACAATCCCGCCTTTTTTGTTTCAGGCTGCGGATACCAATTTCCATACAATAAATTTTTAATTCTGCCACCCGTAATAGATTCCACGTTTCCGGCGGTACGTCGCCAAAGCGGTCTATCAGTTCATCTTCCAGCAAATGCAGCCGGCTGATAGCCCGCGCCTGCTGAATGCGCTGATAAAAGCCCAGCTTCACAGAACTGTCCCGAATATAATATTCGGGAATAAAAGCGCTTACTTGCAAATCAATTTCTACTTCCCGCCGTTTTCCTGCCTGTTCTCCTTTTAATTGGCGAATGGCTTCATCCAGCATGGTACAGTACAAATCAAAGCCCACTGCCGCCACATGGCCGTGCTGTTCAGCACCTAACAGATTGCCAGCGCCGCGGATTTCCAAATCCCGCATGGCAATCTTAAAGCCGGAGCCCAGCTCGGTATATTCCCGAATGGCTGCCAGCCGTTTTTCGGCCAACTGGCTCAGCGTTTTATCCTTTTTATAGGTCAAGTAGGCGTAGGCAATGCGATTGCTGCGGCCCACCCTCCCCGAAGCTGATATAACTGGGCCAAACCCATTTTATCAGCTTCATCTACAATCATAGTATTGGCGTTGGAAATATCCAGTCCTGTTTCAATAATGGTGGTACACACCAAAACATCAGCCTGATGGGCAATAAAATCCATCATAATTTGCTCCAGCTGATGTTCCTTCATCTGGCCATGCCCCACTAAAATGCGGGCCTCCGGTACCAGCAAGCGGATTTCCTCCGCCAAACCTTCAATATCCTCCACACGGTTATGCACCACATATACCTGTCCGCCCCGGCCCAACTCCCGGCGGATGGCATCTTTCATCAGCTCCGGTGTGCGCTCCACAATGTAAGTCTGAATTGGATAGCGGTCCTGCGGCGGCGTTTCAATCACGCTCATATCCCGAATGCCCACCAACGACATGTGCAGCGTGCGGGGAATGGGAGTGGCCGATAAGGTAAGCACATCGACCTGGGAGCGCAGGCTTTTTATTTTTTTCTTTATGGGTAACGCCAAAACGCTGCTCTTCGTCCACCACCAATAATCCCAAATCGTGAAAGCTGACGGTTTTACCCAATAATTTATGGGTACCTACCACAATATCTACCGCGCCGCTTTTCAGACCTTCTACTGTCTCTTTTTGCTGCTTCGGCGTGCTGAACCGGCTCAACATTTCCACCCGCACACCGTAAGGATGAAACCGTTCCATAAAGGTATTGTAATGCTGCTGAGCCAATACAGTCGTCGGCACCAGCACCGCTACCTGCTTGCCATCATTTACCGCTTTAAACGCAGCACGAATAGCCACCTCTGTTTTTCCATAGCCTACGTCGCCGCAGATTAAACGATCCATGACAGTGGTAGACATCATATCCCGCTTTACATCTTCAATGGCTCTCAACTGGTCTTCCGTTTCCACATAAGGAAAGGCGTCTTCAAATTCCTTTTGCCACTGATCGTCCGGTGAGAAAGCAAAGCCCTCCTGGCTTTTGCGGCGGGCGTAAATTTCCAGCAGCCCTTCCGCCAGTTTTTCTACAGAAGCTCTCACTTTGTTTTTTGTTGCGCTGCCATTCATTGCCGCCCAGCTTGTTGACCTTGGGCGCAACCCCTTCGTTGACGGTATATTTTTTGCAGCAAGTCAAACTGCTCCACCGGAATATACAGCTTGCCGTCGTCAGAATATTTGATGATGAGATAGTCTCGCTCTACATCCTGCACTTTTAAGCGCTCGATGCCCATATAGCGGCCAATGCCGTGGTTCATATGCACCACATAGTCGCCGATTTTTAAATCGTCCAACTGTGAAATTTTTGTCCGTCTTCCTGGAAAAACTTTTTATTCACCCGTTTTTTCTGTTGCTGAAACACTTCTGTTTCACTAATCAGCACCAAACGGCTTTGTGGAAAACGGGCGCCATGGCTGATATTGCCATAGGCCAGATAAATTTGTCCCGAATCGGCCTGATAGCGGTCGGCAATCCAACTGCAAAGAATATCATAATCGCCCAGCATTTGCTGTAACCGCAGGGCTTTCGCCGCCGAGGTTAATAAAATGAGAATTTTATACTGCTGTTTCTGCCAGGTTTGCAGTTCCTCCACCAGCATTTGCGGATTGCTGAAAAATGACGGGATATTCTGGCAATCCAGCGCCATACGGGAGTTATATTGCTGAAACACTGATTGTTTGGGTAGTAAGGAAAAACACAAATGCCGCTGATCTTCCGTTAAACGCACCAAATCGTCCAGCTCATAAAAAATATTGGGCCTGCCCCGGCAGAACACTGCCTTTCAGCAATAATTCGCTGAAGGTCTGCCGCCGTTCCTTTTCCAAATACTCCTGGGCTTCCTGAATGCGATTGGCTTCGTCCAGCACCACAAATAAATCATGGCCCATATACTCCAGCAGGCTGGCGCTTTCGGGATAGAAAAAGGTCTGGTACTGCTCCAAGCCGGTAAAGTATAAGCCCTGCTGCAATTTTTCCAGCAGCTCGCCTACTTTTCCTTGCAGCCGTTCCACCGGTTCTCGGTCCTTTCGTTTGATAGCTGTTCTATTTGCTGACTGTACTGCTGCCGAATTTGCTGCTTTCCCGTTTCTTTACACTGCGCCATCAGGAAAAATTCCCGGCCAGGCACCACCCAAGCCGACTTCACTTTTTCTACGGAACATTGGGTTGCTGTTTCAAAAAAGCGAATAGAATCGACTTCATCATCAAAAATTCTAAACGCAACGGGTTTTTATAGTTGGCCGAATAAATATCAAAAATACCGCCCCGCACAGAAAATTGGCCGGGCCGTTCCACCTGCTCCGTATGCTCGTAGCCAAACTCCACCAGATGGGCCTTCAATTGATTTTGTTCCAACTGCTGTCCAACCGCTAGCTGCAATAGCCCCTGCCGGAAATCGCCCACTGGCAGCAGTTTTTGCTGAGCCCCTCGATGGTGGTAACCACAGCAAACTTTCTATCCCGCTCCAACAATAGATGAGATAAAACCTCCAGCCGTTTTTGCTCCAACTCGCCGCTCTGCGCAATAACTTCATAAGGAATCATTTCCAGCGCCGGAAAATACAGCGTTTCATAATCGGGCAGCAGTTGCACCAAATCTTCCCACAACTCCTTGGCCCGCTTTTGCGTATCGCAGATTACCAACAAATTGCCCGCTTGCTGCTGTGCCAAAGCCGCTGTAACCAACATGCGCTGCCCTTCATATAAACCATAAACCACAGCTTCGCCAGTGGCCAGCACCTTGTCCCGCACCTTGCCGATTTCTCCGTCCTGCTGTAAGAAATCCAGCAAATTCGTCTTTTTGCCTTCCATAAACCTATTTCACCTCTTCTTAACCATATCGACAAAATCAATCATTACAAAATCAATCGTTACCATATTCAAACTCACACTTTTTTAAAACGATATCGGAGTCTAAAAACATTCCCAAAGTCAAAAATGTTTCACGTGAAACAATGGCAAACGCCAATCATAATCTTGGCCAATATAGGCTCTATTGATTTAAGTGTTGAAAAAAATCAGCGGGCTTTCGAATTATAGCGGTTCATAGCTGGCCCTATGCCCTCTTCCAACCATGTCTTCACCGCACCGATAGCTGTCTGCACCGCTTCATCAATCGCTTTCTTGTTTTCGCCATGAAACGGCGTTAAGACATAATCTTTCGTATGATAAGTTCCACGGCCTATGCCGATTTTCAAACGGTCAAAATCATTGGAATTTAGGTGGGCAATGATATTTTTGATACCGTTATGGCCACCGGCGCCGCCGCCCTGCTTAAAACGCAACTGTCCTGGCGGCAAATCCAAATCATCATGGATTACCAATAAATCATCAATACGGTCATTGTAATAGTGCAGCAGCTCCATCACGGCCTGTCCGCTGAGATTCATGAAGGTCTGCGGCTTCACCAGCAAAATTTTCCGTCCATCCCAGTTGGCTGTCTGGGTTAGGGGCCTGACATTGTTTTTTTTTTTTCAACAGCCACATTTAATTCATCGGCAATCGCATCAATGACCATAAACCCTACATTATGTTTGGTCTGTGCATATTCCTTGCCTGGATTGCCCAGGCCGATAATCATTTTCATAGCAAAGTAGTCTCCTCATCTTTTATCATTTTATGTAAAAAAGTCACAAATCATTTCTAAGCGCCAGCAAAAAATTGCAACACAGCAAAGCCGAGGAATTCCAAGCAAGAATTCTTCGACTAAGTTTTAATTCATGTAAACGTGATATATAAGAAATAAAAAATTACCGTCATAGACATTGCCAAAACGGTCTTTGTTTGCCAATGCACTTTGTTATAAATTCGCCATTCTAAATGATATTCCTTCATTCTGCTCCAAACTTTTGCCAAACAACAACAGGGCCACCGCATAGTCTGGTATGCGACGGCCCTTTTTATGCTGCTTTTTAGACAGAAAATAAATCTTCTGTCGTTTCACTTACATTCAGAGTGTTCAGGCAATTTTATTCAAACAGTTCGCTGACCGAGTTGTCCAAATGAATGCGCAAAATTGCTTCCCCAATGATTGGCGCCACAGATAACACTTTGATTTTATCGCTTTTCTTGTCACCCATTGGAATGGTGTTGGTGGTAACCAGTTCCTGAATTGGAGAGTTTTCAATGCGGTCTAACGCTGGACCGGACAACACCGCATGGGTACAGCAAGCGTCAACACATTTCGCGCCTCTTTCCATCAGAGCCTTCGCACCGCCTGTGATGGTACCGGCGGTATCAATCATGTCATCCACCAAAATAACTTCTTTGCCTTCAATGTCGCCAATTATATTCATAATTTCTGAAACATTTGGTTTTGGTCTTCTCTTATCTATAATGGCCAATGGCACGCCAATTTGTGCTGCCAGATTTCTGGCTCTGGCGACGCCGCCCATATCTGGAGATACAACCACCAGATTTTCGGTATCTTTATGTTTATAATATTCTGCCAGGATTGGCAGACCAAACAGGTTGTCTACTGGAATATCAAAGAAGCCCTGAATTTGCTGCGCATGTAAATCCATTGCCAATACGCGGCGAGCGCCGGCTTTTGTAATCAGGTTGGCCACCAATTTTGCAGTGATTGGTTCACGGCCGCGGGATTTGCGGTCCTGACGGGCATAGCCATAGTATGGCAATACAGCGGTGATACGTTTGGCAGATGCGCGGCGCAGAGCGTCAATCATAATCAGCAATTCCATCAGATTATCATTCACCGGTGTGCAGGTAGGCTGAATGATATAGGCATCGCTGCCCCGTACGCTTTCATCAATAATCAGGCTGATTTCTCCGTCGCTAAAGTGCTTCACTTCAGCAGCGCGAAGTTTTACGCCTAAGTAATCAGCAATTTCCTGAGCCAGTTCCGGATTGGAATTGCCGGTGAATAATTTTAAATTTCTGAGTTCTTTCTTTGTAGTAGTCATTTGGTTGTTCTCCCCTAACCAGTGTCTTAAACTGTACTACCTTTATAATAACCAATCTGCACCATAAACTCAACCTTTATTTGTCCATATTTCAAGAAAAATGACAGAAAGTTGAGGACTTTTCCTTTTCATAACGGCATCGTTTTCCATTGGAGAGTTTCCCGGTTTTCATAGACTTTGACGAAATTACTTTTTCCGCCAGTTTTTCTTTCACGCGCAATTCGGCTCTTGTCAACGCCAAGGCATTGGCCGCTACATCACGGGTAATGGTAGAGCCTGCGCCGATAAAAGCGTTTGCTTCTACTGTGACCGGCGCAACTAAATTGGTATTGCTGCCGATAAAAGCGCCATCCTCAATGGTTGTCTGATATTTATGAACGCCGTCATAATTACAGGTAATGGTACCGCAGCCAATATTGACGCCGCTGCCCACAACCGAATCGCCTACATAAGAAAGATGAGGGATTTTGCTGCCTTGACCGACCTGCGATTTTTTGACTTCTACAAAATCACCGATTTTTTACAGTGTCGGCTAATACCGTACCAGGACGCAAATAGGCCATCGGTCCAATCTTGCAACCATTGCCTACCGTACTTTCCACAATGACCGTGCTTTGAATATCGTTGCCCTTGCCAATGGTGCTATCCACAAAGCGGCAATTCATACCAATCACATTGTCACTGCCGATAACTGTTTTGCCTTCCAGCACAACATTGGGATAGATAATCGTATCATTGCCGATGACCACATCGGCGCCAATATAAGTAGCCGCCGGATCCAACAGCGTCACACCGGCCAGCATGACTTCCTGACATTTCCGCTGCCGCAAAATCTGTTCGGCTTGAGATAGCTGCACCCGATTGTTGACGCCTAAACTTTCATTAAAATCGGTCAGCACAAAACCGCCCACCGGCAGTTGATGCTGATTGGCAATTTTAATTAGGTCGGTAAGATAATATTCTTTTTTTGTGCATTGTTGGTATCTAACGCAGATAAATATTGCAGCAAAAATTTCTGATCGAAACAGTAGGTGCCGGTATTAATTTCCGAAATCAATTTTTCTTCCTCACTGGCATCTTTTTGTTCCACAATCGCAGCTATTTGCTGTCCGTTACGCACAATACGGCCATAACCGGTGGGGTTTTCCGCATGGGCTGTCAATAAAGTAACGGCATTGCCTTCCGCCTGATGCTGCGCAATCAATTGTGAAATGGTTTGCGGCCGCAAAAAGCGGCGTATCACCGCAGATTACCAGCACACAATCATTATCAGCAGCCAAAGCAGGAGCTGCCTGCATCACAGCATGACCGGTTCCTAATTGTTCTGTCTGATAAACAATCTGAGCCTGTCCTTCCACCACCTGCGCCACCTGTTCCCCACCGTGCCCCAACACGGCAATTTTATCGGCTACACCGGCTTCGCTCAGACAATCTATCACCCATTGCACCATGGGTTTTCCCAGTGCTTTATGTAATACTTTCGGTAATTTGGATTTCATACGGGTTCCCTGACCGGCTGCCAAAATAACTGCTGTTGTTCTCATAAAAATTCTTCTCCTTTTTATTTTTCTAAAAAATTGCCTTTATTGTTATCCATTTTTAGTTGCTTTAAACCATTTTGTTACACCTTTTAACTGCAATACAGCAAAGATATTGCCTATAGTTTACCATATTTTTTCATGGGAAACAATACGGCAGCGCTTTGTCAAATAAATTAATTGCAGCAGGCTTTTTTCCTACGATTGCGCAAACTAGCTCTGTTAAGCATTTTCTTCAGAATGCTCCGAATTCTCTTGCAACTTATTGTTACAATATGAGTATGCATGGAATGAATAAGAGATACTAATGTGTTGTATCATGTTGGTTCCTTAGCTATAATAAAGGCAGTTAAAAGTTGAAGTGAAAACTTCAATTAAAAAATACACTATATTTTAATTAAAAAAAAGAAAGGATGATTTTTCACCATGACACAGCCAATCCAATGTTGCTACTCTCCACATGAAGAGCACATTATGGCTGCTGCTGACGGAGACACTAGCTACAAAAAAGGCAGAGAAAGAATTTACAAAATTTTAGACCGTAACCAGAACTTAAAACCAGTTATTGATGCTGAACGTGCAAAATACTTCACAGAATCCATGGCTCAGACCGAAGGTGAACACCTGACTCTGAGATGGGCAAAAGCTATGATGAACATCGCAAAAACATCACAGTTTATGTAGAAGAAGATAACTTACTGGCTGGTCGTATCGGCTGCCAGGGTCGTTATGGTATTCTGTATCCTGAACTGGATGGCGATATCTTCGAAGAAGCTATCAAATTATTGCCAACCCGTGTTACTTCTCCATTTAACATGACGCAGGAAACAGTTGACACAATTCTGAATGACATCGCTCCATACTGGGACGCTAAAACAGGCAGAGGTAAAACATTCTTTAACGATTTATATGATGCACTGCCAGAAGATACTCTGAAAGTAACCTATGAACCAGAATTCAAATCTACTTCCAGATTTATCGTAAATGAAACTGCTTCTTTCCGTTCCTCCAACCAGTGGGTACCAGACTATGAAAAAGTTCTGAAAAGAGGTTTCAAAGGTCTGAAAGAAGAAGCTCAGGCTAAATTAGACGCTCTGGATCCATTTGATCCACTGGACAACGTAAATCAGAAACCATTCTATGAAGCAATCGTAATTCTGTGCGATGCTATCGTACTGTGGGCTAACCGTTACGCTGACCTGTATGAAAAAGAAGCTGAAAATGCACCGATCCTGTACGGAAACAGGAAATGGTAGATATCGCAGCTCGTTGCCGTTGGGTACCAGAAAACCCAGCTCGTGACTTCCGTGAAGCTGTACAGTCTCAGTGGTTTACCCAGATGTTCTCCCGTCTGGAACAGAAAACTGGTACAATCGTATCCAACGGTCGTATGGACCAGTATCTGTACCCATACTACAAAGCTGACAAAGAAGCTGGTAAACTGACAGACGAACAGGCTATGGAAATGCTGGAATGCATGTGGGTTGCTATGGCTCAGTTCATCGACCTGTACATGTCCGTAACTGGTGGTGCATTCAACGAAGGTTATGCACACTGGGAAGCTGTTACCATCGGTGGTCAGACTCAGATGGTCAGGATGCTACCAATGAATTGACCTATCTGTTCTTAAAATCCAAACAGGAATTCCCACTGCACTATCCAGACTTAGCTGCACGTGTTCATTCTCGTTCTCCACAGAGATATATCGAAGAATGCGCTAAAACAATCAAAGAAGGTTCCGGTTTCCCGAAACTGTTAAATGACGAAGAAATCGTTCTGCAGTTAGTATCTAACGGTGCTAAAATTGAAGAAGCTTACGACTACGCTGTATCTGGTTGCGCAGAAGCCAGAATGCCGAACCGCGACACCTTTACCTCCGGTGGTGTATACATCAACTTTGCATCCGCTATCGAAATGGTAATGTACAATGGTCGTACCTATAAAACTGGGGATGAATTACTGGGTCTGGAAACAGGCGAAGTTGAAACCTTCAAAACTTGGGATGATGTATGGAATGCATACGTTGCTCAGGCTAGAAACCTGTTAAGACACGCTTTCATTCAGCAGAAAAAATATCGACAGACTGCGTGAAAAACACTTTGCAGCTCCTCTGTTATCCGCTATGCATGACCTGTGCATGGAACAGGGTCTGGACCTGCATACTGAATTTATCCCAGGTGGCGTTGACATCGGGTACTTTGAATCCATGGGCTTCGGTACTGTAGTTGACTCCCTGGCTGCTATCAAAAAATTAGTATTTGACGAAAAGTTACGACTCTGGTTGAAATCAGAGAAGCTATGAAAGCAAACTTCGAAGGTTACGAAGTATTGAGACAGCGTTTACTGAACGCTCCTAAATATGGTAACAACGATCCATACGCTGATGAAATCGGTAAAGCTTGCGACTTAGTATGCTCCGAATTCACCGACAAATATTCCAAATCTTTGGGTATTGAATACTGCCTGCGTTATGTACCATTTACATCTCACGTACCATTCGGTAAAGTTGTAGGTGCTACACCTAACGGCCGTGTTGCTTACTTCCCACTGTCTGATGGTTCTTCCGCTTCCCATGGTTGCGATACCAATGGTCCAACAGCAGTTCTGTTAAGTAACTATCATACCAAAAACCCAGGCTTCCATGACAGAGCAGCTCGTCTGTTGAACATCAAATTTGACCCAAGCACCGTTGCTGGCGAAGATGGTACCAAGAAACTGGCTTCCTTCATCAGAACCTGGTGTGACCTGAAACTGTGGCATGTACAGTTCAACGTAATCAACAAAAAGAAACTCTGATTGCTGCTCAGCAGAACCCAGATCGTTACAGAGGCTTAATCGTTCGTATCGCTGGTTACAGTGCATACTTCTGCGATCTGTCTCCGTCCTTACAGGATGACCTGATTGCTCGTACACAGCAGACAACAATCTAATTGCTGTATAGCTTCATTTAAAAATTTAAAAAACAATCTGAATGGGCGGGTTTTTGACCCGCCCATTTTAGAGTTCACTGTAAAATTTCTGAAATAGAAATGCACATATTGTTTTGTTGACACAAGATGGCTGCTAACTAACAGGTTTGGCCGTAGCCATATTTTTCTCTTGTTCTGTTCCTTGATTTCCGGTACAATAGACACAGGAATTTACGTGGCAACAACCAATTTCTATAACGTTTCAACTTTTTGAGGAGGTGCATCCATGGAAGGTTGCGTATTTAACGTACAGAAATATTCTGTACATGACGGTCCGGGGATTCGTACCATCGTATTCCTGAAGGGCTGTCCACTACACTGTAAATGGTGCTGTAACCCTGAGTCTCAGTTGGCTCATCCACAAATTGCCTACAATCCAGAAAATGTATCGGTGACGTTTGCATGCTCTGTGCAAATGTATGTCCACAGAAAAACATGTCTTTATTGGATACAAACAAAGTCTGGATTAACCAGGACAATTGCATTCATTGCTTGGCCTGTGCCAAAGCATGTCCGGCAAAAGCCATCAGCCTGTACGGTGAATATCAAACACCGGAACATTTCATCAATCAGGTTGAAGAAGATGCAATTTTCTATTCCCGTTCCGAAGGCGGTCTGACTTTAAGCGGTGGGGAACCTACTATGCAAACAGAATTTGCCGTTGAATTGCTGAGGGATGCCAAAAGCCGCGGCATCACCACTGCTATCGAAACTTGCGGCGCCATTCCCTGGGAAAGATGTCACGAAGTTTATGATTATTTAGACTTTATCCATTTCGACATCAAACATCTCAATTCGGAAAAACATAAAGAATGGACTGGTCAGGGCAATGAAGTAATTTTGGACACCTTCCGCAAAATGCGGGAAGTCCATCCAAATACACCTTGTGTGGCAAGAACACCAATCATTCCTGGCTTTAACGATACAGAAGAAGACATTATCGCCATCCGTGATTTTGTGAAACAGTTCCCCAATACCACTTACGAAGTGCTGCGGTATCATCGGTATGGTACCACCAAATATAACTTCATTGGTCGGGAATATCCATTAGGTACAGAAGACTTAGACGCAGATTGGTTTAATCACTTAAAAGAACTCAGTTTGCAGTAGCCTGTCGCCTGACACAATCTGTCTATCGTGTAATTTGCTAAAATATCAATCAGGAAGGTTTTTTAGAATGGATAATTTCTCAATTCAAACAAAAATTTATTTTGGTGATGATGTACTGGATCATCTGGGCGAATTAAACTGTCAACGTGCCATGATTGTGACAGACCCGTTCATTGTGACCAATGGCTTGTTGGATATGATCATTCATCCCCTGAAACTGCAAAAATTGAATTTAAAGTTTTCAGTGATGTTGTGCCTGACCCACCAATCAAAATTGTGCTGGGTGTGAAAGAGTTACTGGACTACAAACCGGAAGTTTTGATTGCAGTGGGCGGCGGCTCTGCTATTGACTCTTCCAAAGCCATTCGGGAATTTGCTATGACGACGGAAAACTATCCGCGAATTCCGCTGATTGCGATTCCTACCACAAGCGGTACCGGCTCGGAAGTTACCTCTTTCGCAGTCATCACCGACCCGGAAAAGCATGTAAAATATCCGTTAATTTCCGATAGTTTGCTGCCCGATGAAGCCATCTTAGATGCGGAGCTGGTGCGCAGCGTACCGCCTCAGGTAACGGCTGATACTGGTATGGATGTATTCACCCATGCTTTGGAAGCTTTCGTCAGCGTCAATGAAAATGAATTTTCTTCTGCGCTGGCTGAAAAAGCAATTCAAATTGTCGGTTCTTATCTGTTACGCGCTTATTACGACGGCAATGATATGGACGCCAGAAAGAAGATGCATTCGGCATCCTGCTTGGCCGGTTTGGCTTTCAACTCTGCTGGTCTGGGATTAAACCATGGTATGGCACATGCTTTAGGCGCTACCTTCCATATTCCTCATGGACGGGCCAACGCTTTGCTGCTGCCCCATATCATTCAGTTTAACTCTAACATCAACGAGCACAGTAAGAGCCAGCGTTCTTATCCACAGGTAGTAGAACGCTATTCTACCATCGCCAGAAATTTGGGCTTAAACAGCTACAATGAAATTATGACGGTGCGTTCTTTGGCCAACTGGGTACAATTTATGCTAAAAGAATTGGATATGCCATTATCCATTTCTCAAATCGGAACCATTTCCAAAGAAGATTATTTCGCAGCAATTCCCCACATGGCTGACGAAGCCTTAGCCGATAGCTGCACCAAAAATAATCCGCGCAAAGTAACCCGCGCCAACGTAGTAGAATTGTATAAGCAGCTGTGGTATTAATCCAAACCAATAAAAAGTAAAAAGGGCATGTAACCGAATTTCAGTTACATGCCCTTTTTATTCATAAATAAACGATGATACCTTAATCCTTTAGCATCGTTTCCAACGAGAAATGCATATTTTCTTTTTAAAGCTCTTATTTTAAATCTATAATAACATGTCATTTTCACTGGATTGCTCTTTAAAATCAAAAAATACAAGGCTATATACGGCAAAAACAAGACCATATGTCAGCTAAATTATAAAATCCTCCGACTTAAAATTGCTATAATATCGTCCCTTTGCAGCAGTAAAGCACAGCACACAATAATCTGGATCGGTCACACCTAGAGGATAATACATGGTGTCACCCTCTTGCCAGATCATTTCTTTTGTTTGATTATCCTCTAGTACCTTCATCGTACCCCTGCAGCATCACACCGCGAAAGAAACGTCGGTCATAAAAATAAATGCAAGCCTGTGGATTTTGACGATATTGGGCAACGCGCATGGAAGATGTGTTAGTGGTAAAATAAAAGTCCGAACCAGTGACATCATGATTAACAGTCATGCGCTCTACCGACTGATTTTTTCTGCATCCTGCATATCTAATTTTATTATATCTGCTATTGAGGAGCATATCCTGGCAATGACCTACTCTCCCACGAAAAGAATACGCAGTACCATCGGCGCTGGAGGACTTAACTTCTGTGTTCGGAATGGATACAGGTGTGACCCCTCCGCCATTATCACCAGGATTTTTCTTTTACCTTATTCTACTTTCTTTCTATCAGAAACCATATCCCTACAGTTCCCTCAAAACTACTCAATGTATAACTTCCTTCATTTCCATTCCTCACAACCTTGGTCAAGCCCTCGACCTATTAGTATCAGTTAGCTCAATGTATCACTACACTTACACACCTGACCTATCTACCAGATCTTCCTTCTGGAGTCTTACTTCCTCTCGGAATGGGAAATCTCATCTTAAGGTTCGTTTCGCGCTTAGATGCTTTCAGCGCTTATCAATTCCAGACTTAGCCACCCAGCTATGCCTCTGGCGAGACAACTGGTTCACCAGCGGTCTGTCCAACCCGGTCCTCTCGTACTAGGGTCAGCTCCTTCAAATTTCCTGCGCCTGCGATGGATAGGGACCGAACTGTCTCACGACGTTCTGAACCCAGCTCGCGTACCGCTTTAATGGGCGAACAGCCCAACCCTTGGGACCTACTACAGCCCCAGGATGCGATGAGCCGACATCGAGGTGCCAAACCTCCCCGTCGATGTGGACTCTTGGGGGAGATAAGCCTGTTATCCCCAGGGTAGCTTTTATCCGTTGAGCGACGGCACTTCCACTCGCAACCGCCGGATCACTAAGCCCTACTTTCGTACCTGCTCGACTTGTTGGTCTCGCAGTCAAGCTCCCTTCTGCCTTTACACTCTTCGTGCGATTTCCATCCGCACTGAGGGAACCTTTGAGCGCCTCCGTTACTCTTTAGGAGGCGACCGCCCCAGTCAAACTGCCCACCTGACAGTGTCCACATACCCGTTCCAGGGTACCATGTTAGAATTCCGGATATTAAAGAGTGGTATCCCAACATCGACTCCTCACAGACTGGCGTCCATGATTCTCAGTCTCCCACCTATCCTGTACATCAATATCCAAAACCCAATATCAGGCTACAGTAAAGCTCCATGGGGTCTTTCTGTCCTATCGCAGGTAACCGGCATCTTTACCGGTATTTCAATTTCGCCGAGTCCCTTGTTGAGACAGCTCCCAGATCGTTACGCCTTTCGTGCGGGTCGGAACTTACCCGACAAGGAATTTCGCTACCTTAGGACCGTTATAGTTACGGCCGCCGTTTACTGGGGCTTCGGTTCAAAGCTCTCACTCTTCCCCTTAACCTTCCAGCACCGGGCAGGCGTCAGCCATTATACTTCAGCTTTCACTTTTGCAATGACCTGTGTTTTTGCTAAACAGTCGCCTGGACCTTTTCTCTGCGACTTATCTCAGCTCCAGATGTTTATCCTTCACCATGATAAGCAACCCTTCTCCCGAAGTTACGGGTTCATTTTGCCGAGTTCCTTAACAAGAGTGCGGTACGGGCACCTCTAATCTCGATAGCAGCTTTTCTTGGCAGCCGGGAATCAGCGACTTCGGTACTTATTTTCCCTCGTATTCGTATCTCAGGCTCTCCGTGAGACGGATTTGCCTATCTCACAAATCTCTACTTACTTAAACGCCTCACCAACTGGGCGCTCTGCCTATCCTTCTGCGTCACTACTTCATGCAATTAGCGGTGGTACTGAATATCTACCAGTTTCCCATCGACTACGCCTTTCGGCCTCGCCTTAGGTCCCGACTTACCCTGGGCGGACGAGCCTTCCCCAGGAATCCTTAGATTTTCGGCGGGCAGGATTCTCACCTGCCTTTTCGCATACTTATACCTGCATTCTCACTTCTTA
>VOFC01003806.1_pt1 | contig 37324 bp, 44 predicted proteins | sample 5384161 | NCBI WGS metagenome assembly VOFC01 (sample SAMN12384722, study PRJNA508395) | human gut metagenome | isolation source: healthy gut B | host: Homo sapiens | reverse complement strand
CTACTGGTTCAGTTGTATTGCTACTTATGATCACAAATGCGCTGGCAAATAAAGCCGCTCGGTATATGGAAGGGACTGAATGTGCGCGACTGGCTGGCGTAATCGAGGATCACTGTAAAGCAATCGACCTCATCAACTGCGAAATGGAACCGTCGGCGAAGATTTACAATATTGGCGGACTGTCGAGATAAATATTGATATCGTAAAACTGATCTACGAATATCTCAACAGCCGAAAAGTCTGATCGAAACATGTACGGGACAGAAAGAACTTTTGATATGCGCTATGCCATCGATCCGACCAAGATTCACAACGAGCTGGGCTGGCAGCTGCCGGAGACACGATGGTTGACCATCCAGTGGTATCTGGATCATAAGGAATGGTGGAGAACATCATGAAACAGAGATATATTACAAAGAAATGTACGGAAAAGGCTTATAAATATGAAAACATTCGTGACAAAGGCGTTGCCGGACAGCTGGGACATGATGTGGTAAACAAACGACAAAGCGCGGACACATCAGGCAGTCGGTGGATATTGCACGACACTGGAATCTATTGCATCGTAGTATTACCGCTTTGAATCAACAGCGATGCGAACAATCATACAAAGTACACCGGATGCCATCATTTCTAATGACATGAATACTTTGTGGATGCAGCAAGGAAGAAAAAATCGAGGCAAAGTCAAGAAACCATCAACAGTAGTGGAACCAGAAACATATTGCCGGACGCAGCAGAAAAAACACGAATGCCAAAATGGTCTATCAGCACAAACTATGTGTTTGACGGACAGGGGCGAGACTCCAAATGAGACGGACAGCATAAGCTTATACAGCATGCGGACAGACGAAAACTTGGCAGTATCGCATGGGTGTTTGGATTAAACGGAAAAAAATTTTATTAAGACCATGTCCAAGTGGCAAAAATCACCCGCAGGTGCGCGGTAAATGACCAGATCGGCACGCAACCCTATGCCCACGATCTGGCAAGACTGCTTTGTTGACATGATGGAAACCGAAAAATATGGTTATTACCACGTAACAAACGAGGGTGGTTACATTATCCTGGTACGATTTCACAAAGAAATTTACCGGCAGGCAGGGATTTCTACCGAAGTGCAGCCGCCCGTGACAACCGCGGAATACGGTCTGTCAAAGGCAGCGCGTCCGTTTAACAGCAGACTGGAAAAAACCGATGATTTATTATCGCTGTCTACTCTGATGCTGGCAGGCATCCACATATTAGTTATTTCCAGGAAGATACCGAATTTGAGGCACTCTGGGGAATGGAAATCAGTTCGGGCCTCATCTGTCCTAAAAGTGCAGCCGTCCCCGGACGGACTCACACAGGCATTTTGCTTGGAGAAATTTATCGGAGAGATGCTGCGCCATGGTGCTCGGTGATACTTTTTCTGAAACGGATTCGAATTCACCAATACAAAGGATGCAGAAGGACAAGCAACCGTCTTTAATAATGTCAACGATCCGGAGCACGTTTTGAGTCGTGGTTTCCGATGCGAACGGAAAAAGCGGTTTCCATCGAGGAAAAACCGGCGCAGCCAAACAACTATGCCGTGACCGGACTGTATTTCTATCAGCGGGCGTGAGCAAAATAATAAAAACAAGGTGCAACCATCTGCCCGCAGCAGATGGAGATCACCACAGCAAATGACCTGTATCTGCAGCAGAAAAACTTAACGCAGTTGCTCGACGTGGGTTTGCATGGCTGGACACCGAACGATGGACAGCCTGATGCGGCAGCATTTGTGCAGATGATCGAGCACCGTCAGGCGTGACCATTTCCGCACCGGAAGAAATTGCATATATCAAATCAGTGGATCGCCAAAGAAAAACTGATGGACTGGCTGCGCGCTACTGGAAAGAGTCCGTATGGAGAGCATTTGAAAGCAGTCAAATCAAGGCGTACTACCGGACTGCATTTCAAGATCAACTATCCACAATTCAAACTCATGCACTGTACAACAGCGATGTTTGATAATGGCGGTGGATCTGCGGGAAGGTTCCGCAACCTAAAAATAAGTACGGAGTGGAACTTTTCAATTCAAGAAGGCTTTGCGCATGGCTTTCTGGTGTATCCGATGAGCCAGAGTTCTGTTACAAGATCAGCGACTTCTGGCATCGAACGACGAGGGCGGCCGCAACAGCCAAGATCGGATCAGTAGGATGGCGACAGGCAGGTATGCGGAACACCGTCAGCAGAAGGATGTGCATGACAGATGGAACGCCACGCTGACACTGGAGAAAAGACCAGGAGTGGCTGGGCTGGAAAAAAATAGAAAAAATGAACCGGAAAAAAGTTTCAAGCATATGACATTCAAAACAAAAAGAAAGTAAAAGAAGTGATGATGTATGAAAAAACAATATATCATCCTTTTTGTGATATAAATTTAGATGCAACAGCAACGATGAAAGTTATTTCAGTTGTTCAGGAAAATACAACGATGGAAAATAAATAGGTTGTCATAAGACAGGAAAAGATTCGGAGGGAAAATCAAGAAAGGAAAAGGTGAAAACCATTTGTGCACAATACGTGTTTGGAATCAGTGATTCACACAAACAAGGAGGAAACAATTTGAAAAAATGCACCAGACAAGCTCAGTGGCATCCAGCATACTGCGCCGCTGCAGGGAATTTATGAAGACGGTGAGACAGCTCGAGGTTATATGTGTGATGCGTTAGAACTGATGAAGGATGACCCTGGAAGATACCAAGAAAATGGGAGGAAGGCTAAAGGAAAAAGCCAGAAGGAAAAGATCATGGGAGAAAGCAAAAATCATCCTCAAAATGAATCACAGCGGAATGTCCCCGGAAAACATTGCATCATCACAGGCAAGGATCTGGATGAGATCCATGCAATACTGGAAGGAAAAAGTTCCGGTGTTGGGGAGTAAGTTAAAAGAAAAATTTATACTTGAACGATGCAAAGGTATGGAATTAAGAAAGGGGAGGTAAGCTGGTATGTTAGCTTTACCCAGGGGATACTATGACGGAAACATGGTTTCAGAACTTTAAGAAAAAAATTCATGCAAAGAAAAATCAAAGTGATTATAAACAGTTTTGGACTTATGGATAGATCAGATTCAAAAGATACAGAAAAAAAAAAAATCAACGAGAGGATATTGGCTCAATATATGAATCCCAGCTTACAAGAGAAAAAAGAACAATATGCTTGAGGAAAAGGCGGTGACAGAAAGCATGGTAGTGCTTGATGCAAAACGTTATTTTTTAAGATATCTTCTGAATGATAATGGCAATGGCAAAAAGCTGAAAAATGTTATAAAAACCAGAAGTTGGCCAGTTTCTTGTGTGCATTATATTGTTCGACAATCGGAGCATTATATGTTATAAAAACAGAAGTTACAATACAGACATTGAGGTTATTGCGGAAGTTGTATGTAAACTAAAAGTATATCATTCGGTAAAATAAGATTAGGGATACGTGATGGAATTTTGTCAGAAGTGACAGTTGCAGAAAAGTTATTCAGTGGGACAGAGCATAATTTAGACTTTGTGGACTGTATTTTTATATGCGTATAGTTGTAAGAAATATGATATCAAAACATTTGATAAGAAATTGAATAAACTGTTATCTGGAGGTGATGGCTTTAAGTAGTTAAACAAAGAAAGTGATATCAATCAATACAGACTGGTATCTTTTCTGGAGCAACCGACCGGAATCTTTGACACATTGCAAAGTGGACATAAACATGAAAGAAAAATGTCGAAAATTTATTGTGGCTGACAGAACATCTGCCGTTTCCAATTACAGATTATTGTGACACAGGAATTAGGCAAGGAGAAACATCGAGGTTTGAAAGTTTTGTCAAATCTGTACCAAAAGAAAGAAGACGTGGAGAATTCCTGAGAAAAGCAGAAGGAATGAATACATCCACATGATAAACAGAATGTAGAGGCTGTGTTACAGGTAAATAAATAGTGAGTTGTATCAGTGAAACCAGGAAGGGATGCAGAATATGTGATGCGTTGAGAGAAGGTGATGAAGGATGAAGCATCGAACATTGAGAAGGTGCTGCCAAGAAGGCACAAGGAGAGCGAAGGAAGTGCAGGCCAAGTCATGGGAGAGAAGTTGTGGAGAAGCAAAAATCATTCTTAAAATGAACCCACACAGCCAGGAATGTCGACAGAAACATTGCATCCATCTGGGCAAAGGATCTGGGATGAGATCAATGCAATATTGGAAGAGGAAAGGTTTCGCACTGAAATATAGCAGCGACTTTACACATACAGGAGGCCAAAAGTGATGGGTATGAGACTAACATCATCACTGATAGAGTAACACACTGAATCAGAAGTGAACGCCTTCCAAAATGAGAAAAGAGGCACACAGGAAATGTTTAGCCATATTCAGCTTCTATTTATGGTGATGAATACCAAAGCTGTCATGAAAGACAGTAAAATCTCAGCATGATATGCTCACAAATGGACAGATACCAGACAGTGAGCGTGGTTCAACTCAGAATGTCACTGAAACTGCATAAGATTGCTGATCATAGATACCGTATTCAGCGTCGGCGATCTTCTCAAACGATTCACTGCCCTATGTCAGAAGGACATTATATGCGAGTCACATTGTCAGCTCCAGCACAGTTGTTGCTCTAAAACTTTTCACAAACATGCGTCTTTGCATATCACTGTAGGTTCAACAGTGCTTCACTCTCTCTCAAATGGGCACTGGTAGAGTCATGTGACCTGTTTTCATGACGATCTGGTAGAAGGAAGTGTTTGATCCAGTATGCGCCCAGTTCTACATCTGGTACGGTGCAGTAAAATCTGCCTGCCCAGTCGCGTCAATGGTTCTTTCTGTGATCTCAAGTATCATATACTCAGGCATTTTCGTTCCAGAAATAATTACATTGTTCAGACATGCACGTGCTATATAATGTCAGTTCGAGATCATATCAAATGTCGAAATAAGAACCAGCACTTGACACATATAGTGTCATGCCAGCTTTAGCAAACGTTCAGGACAGTGCAGATCTTCGAATCCACTTGATGGGTTTCCACAATGGAGGGCCAGTTAGCGTTGCTCATCCCATAACAGACTGAGCTTCACTAGATCTGATGGTGCGATTTGCCGCTAAGTTTATCAGAGCCAAGTGATCTGGAGTGCAAGTCTTAGAAGTGTCGATGACATTGGTTTCTGAACAGATACAATATTTTTCACATTAATAAGGGTTAGTCTATACTATCTATATGCCGAGATACTCTAAGAAAATCAAGCAAAGGGATGCTAACTGCTCGTGAAATCCGACAGGTCCAAATGACCTGCGGTCAGAGTAAGTGTGCTAAATAAAACAAAATTTACTTCAGCATGGATGCTGAAGCCCAAATTCTAGGAGGAAAATAATATGGTGAAGTACAGCACAATCTTACGTGATTAGAAGACGCTAGTCGTCAGTTAAAGGAATCCACCACCAGGAGCTCCAGGAGCCCAAAATCTTCAGAAGAGGAAAGGTATCTTCAGATACCCAAGAATGCAGACCCGATAGGTGATACGCTGCTGAGGTTTTAAATTTCTGAAAGAGCCAGATCCATGAAGTCTTGCAATAAAGCTTTGCTTCAAACACTGGGATATTTCATATCCGAACAGCTGAAGGTGCTTTAGACTGAAGCACATTCACGAATGAATTAGCAGTTCAGAAGATGCTAATGAGAAACATAATGGTGACCGTGCTTTTCTCAAATGAAGAGTATCTGCTCTTATCGTAGGCTGGATCGAAATCGCATCTCAGCATCTAGTTCAACAAACCAGAATTTGTAGATCGGGCTTTTACATCTGGAGACTTTATCAGGTTGGAGCAAGTCTGACCAGAAGATTTCCATCTCTATTGGAGGATGAGAACTCCAAAAGGCGTGAGGATTACGTGCTGAGGGGAACAACCACACAGTCTCGAGACTGAGTGGAAAAGTTACAAGGATTTACCCAACAGTGGTAAATAATGCACTTAACAAACAACGATTCACACAACTTGTTTCTAGACAAGGAAAGACAAACTGGCTATTATTGACCCATCTTTAGACAGGCTGTCGATGAAACAGGTTAAACAGGAGTTATATGCAGCATAACAGACTCTATAGGCTATAGACGTGGTGCATAATCTATGTTGATGCTAACAATGCAAAATAGCAAAACAATATACCGTCAGCTATGGATGCGGATGCGATCAGCACGTTGAAAAGGAGCCTGTTAATGTGACCGGAGTCACAGAACCATGGAGCAACATGCTACTGGAGATGTCATTGCAAAATAAAGATAGACCAGATTGGACAGCGAGCTACTACAGCTCACAGGTCAGTGTTAGGATTATGCAAGTGCAAATGCTACAATTGACGCAAGTGCAGAAAGCTATCAATAATATCTTCCCAGAATCTTGCCACTTGAGCAGATAGAGCTGAATTAGCTAACTTGGACAATGTATCAGAAGAAACCATCAGCTACGCTGCGCTCAGATCCACGTGAAGTATGACAGATCATGACTGATGAGATGGTAGAGTACAGCCAAGAACCAACGATTTCTTGCACGGCTGGACAGTCCTGCTTGCACAGGCTCAGATCAGTCATGCTCTCTGTGACGGTACATCACAAAGCTCTCAGAGCAGAATAAAAGAGTTGGCACATTGCCAGCTCTTTTGTCAGCGTAGAACCCAGGAGCTGTGGTGACTGCGTCAGCATGGATATTTCTTTTGCAATACGTTATACGAGAGATTTTCTGCGAGTTATAGAAAAGATTTACTGCCAATAAAGAAGAACAACTGAATACGAGTACAGAGGTTTACATTATATATGGTTTATACAGCATCCGGCGCAAACTCGAGGAATCATTGTTTGCTGCAGAGACGAACTGGAGTATGTTTGAAGGATATTGTTACAGCATAGTGAGGAAAATGAGTTATGTTCTTATGAGACGAGTGCCATTGCCTGTGGAATAATCAGGAATATCTGAGAAAGATGGATGCCTGGCAAATGTCGGAGGAGGAAGAATATGACAATATAGAGATATGACACATTATCCAGGAATGGTTATCGGAGATGGATTAGATAACCGATAGCATGAGTTGACCTACATATTATTGAGAGAAATCAAACGATGGATTGCCTGTTTTTAAGGTAAAAAGGATGGTCATTTATTATCTTTGGAAACTTTAATGCCAGAAACCACCAGAAGAGTGGCTGGAAGCTTTAAAGGGGATTTATAGGTGGATAGCCGGGAGAAATGAGCAGCGTTCTGAATAAGTGATGAGGTTGAAAGGGCTAAATAAGGTACAATTATTTTATATTACCAAATTATGATATCCAGAAAGAATGGCAATGAAAACGATGAAATTACAATGCTGTTTTTTTTCAAATAGATTCTTAATAAATGTAATGAAAAATGCTAAATATTTATATAAAACAATACAGATTATATAGACAATTCCGTTCGACACGACGAAGTGTTGCTTAGCAGAATGTCGACTAATAAAACATCAATTAAAAATGCAAAGGAAAATCGTTGTATCACTTGATGGATACGGCAATAAAACCGCTTTTGAAACAGAGGAATTATACCAGATATGTATTTTTTATATTGAATGCTCTAAAACCAATCGGACTAAATACCAAAATAGAGGAGCAGAAAAGATACCGATCTTTGTGGCACAACGATAAATACTGCACCAGAAATTTTGAGAGTTTCATATGGAAAGAAGTTTTTTTATGATGAAGGTTATCGTTTTGCAAAAATGTTCTGAAAAGCTGGATTGCGATGGGGAGATGTTGCAACAGGAGGATCTGACTGCAACGAATCATTATAAAATTAGTTAAAAACTATTATATTAGTTGGACAGGATTTGGCATTAACGAAATAAAATAAATGCAGATGGTACGATTTGAGGGAAAAAAATGCTGAAACAAATTACAAATGGGTGGAAGGTAATTATGAAGAAAAATACCTACAAGGTTGATTTTATACATTTTTTGACTTGGTATGAAGAAACAATAAGCGAGTGTAAAATAATCAAGATTTTCGATGTGATAAATGCACAACAGAGGGGCTGAAACTGAGAGCATCATGACGTTAAAGAGAGGCAAGGTGGAAACATGCCAAGGAGGTTGATATTGCATCCTGTTTGGGCTAACATTCAGCGATGCTGAATGGTCTGGCTATAGGCAATTGAATATCAATGTTAAAGTAAGTTTTGAGACACATTAAAGAAGGGAAACTAAAAATTACATAAATGTTGGCCCGCAATCTGGAACACGTCTTTGTAAAACAAAACAGGTGAATTCACAACAGTATTAAATTGTTAAAAGATAAAAAATCTCATTACTAAATTGAAACTGAAGATACATATCAGCTTGTAACGATGACAATGCTATCTACTTACAAAAATACTAAGGGATGAAGAATTTGTACAACTTGACACATTGCAGGAGGAGGCAAAACATGAAAAATGCAATTTGGTTATACGAAGGTGCTGAACTGCTCAGGAAGCCAGATGTTGCAGGAGATTAAAAATACCAATAATGTTGAAAATTTAATTTAGAATGGTCATAGCTGATTTTAATACTTTCTGATAACCGAGTTCTGCGATGGAAGTTCGTTTCTTTTTTCGTGAGGTTAAATATTAATTTTCTGCAGCATATCATCATTACTTTCGAAATAAACAAAATCTTCTCCGGCGAAGAAATGTTTAAAAAAATCGATTGAAAATTTGTGGTGAAAACCATACAAGGACATGATTTCCATGCTTAGTGAATTCTTAGCGGTGCTCTTTAAATTTATTTTTGCTGTCATGAAAATGTAGGGTTTTCTACCAAGATAATCAGCATCCCCATATTAGATGCATTGGGAATAACATAGTTTTTATTCGGTGTAAATATTTTTAGTGGAAAATGTGGAAACAACATCAAGTAAGAATGTTGATTCGCTCCATAGAAAGTTAATTTGCGGCAAAAGGTAATAGTCAGAAAAAAGATGGAAAACTAGAGACTCAACTTCATCTGGATTTTTTTGATAATGAGCTGCATTGCAATTCTGCATTAATAGGTGCATTCCTCCAGAAAATTATACATACATGAGATTGAGCCTGCATGATTTAACGTCCAAAGTATCCTTTTAGTGTATGAAATACCTTGTAAGGAATCATGGAGTTATGATTTTTTCATTATAAAAGACTAGAAACATCATAACACGATAAGCGGGCAGAGATCATAGGTTTTTGCAGGGAGTGAATGGATTCTTTGATTAGCATTTACCGGAAGCAGCATATGACAAGGTAGATACCCCTTCTTTGGGAAATTGTGTTACCAGAGAACAATAAATAAAAAATATCGTAGTAGGGTGTGACAGTACAAGATATATTTAACCAATGGACTGTAGACAAAAAGAAAACACGTATTTTATATTGTTATAACAGGTAGTATTAATTAGGAAAAAAAATTGGGAAAAGCAAAAAAATCAAACTGCTGATTTTCCTAACAGAATAATGACTAAAGGTCGCTTTTTAGAGTTCTGTAGTCAGCGACCCACGAAAATGAGTGACAAATCATTCTTGGATACTAAAAAATTCAAAGAGTCTGGAGCCAAAGTCAAGAAATAAAATATTCTTAAGGAAATAGCATCCTTTCTATCATGAATGATAGAAGAATTTGTTATATCATAGAATGTTATTTTTTTCTACAAATGAGGAGAAATAGAAATTAAATGTGAAGGAAGTGAGAAATCAATGAATAATTAGATAGAACAATTGATTATAAAAGCGAACAATATGAGGAAGCATGGTTTGCAATAGCTGCATATGAAAAAAATTGTCACAAGTTGAATATTGATAACATAAATTTATTTAGCCAAGCAATGCCGGATGAACCAGATGGCACTACCAATATGCACGTGGCCTGACAATGCAAATCTTCTTGGATGGCACAATTATAATTGTGCATGCGCATCAATTGTGCGGACAATATTTTTCAGGCATGAACGAGCATATAAGGCAAATTGTTGGCGTGGGTGGAAATCAGCTAACTTTAATGAGCCTGGAGAAAGGAGTGAGTCAACCATGCAGCAGAAGTGTTAGAAAATGCTGTTATGGCTTTACAGCAACACAGCTAAGGGGATGTAGATAACATTGAGTCAGATAAATAATGGATTGGTATATTGCTAATATGGATAGAGTAGATCAGTTGGGGAGTAGAAGAAAGCCAATCTTCATGATGGCACCAATATGGTGGCACAGAAATACTAATGATTATTACGACTTACCTGAATTATATGTTGGCATTGCACAATTGAGCACATACGATTTGATTCACTTGAAGATTCGTAATGGATACAATAATGGAAGGTGTCCAAAGAATATGTACAGAAGAAGTAGTGCTACCCTATTGGGTCAAAAACAGAATGTTTGTTCCGTTAGTGTGGATGAACCGGGACGATTATGCGTGCAGACAGAAAAAAACAGGCAGAAATATAATTCTCCGTTACAAATATATTAATTATCGAGTTCCAAAGGAAAAAGTATTGATTTTATTTCTGAAGACAGAGGAGTTCCACAGCAAATGGTTCAGTATTCATGATAAATATTATTCTGGATATTTTTTGTTGATGGATTATCACATAAAACTGTTTTTAGAAAATCATATATGTTAATGTAAAAATACATATCGTTTTTTTAAGGGAAGAATGATATGTACAAAATACATACAGCTGGAGCTGGTTTTCGTCTTCCATTATTAACTGGACAGACGATGGCAAATCACAAGATGCTTCATTCAAAAGAGTGTTGAAAAAATAGATGCTGGGGACACCAATTTTTTGAATATTTTTAAAAACGCTGGTTATAATACACCACACAAAATAGCGAGTGGAGGAGGGCACATAAATTAACAAGAGGAATAGACATGTGCATTATCAGCATATGTATGAAAGGATTTCCAAATGAAAGGTGATCGCAGAAGTCGAAAACAAATTCACAATGCAGATGCGAGAGACAGATCGGTTTATAACGGATTAGATCGGAGAATTACATTTAATATGCAAGATGAATATACGTTGCACCTCTCTCCAGGAGCAATTTAGCATTGAAGTATGGGAAAATGATAACATAAAGGAAAAATTAACTCTGACAAGCTTAGGAATACAGATGAGACAAAAAGAAATGTATTGTAAAACAGATTGAATATGTGGATCAATTGGCTGGATTATATCAATATTAAATAAATTTTGAAGAAAATAAATAATAAATCTTTATTTGATCTGTTAGTTCATGGAAGAGGAATTTTGTGCGATGAAAAGAACAAAGATTGCATTTGCAGGCCAAAGGCAGGAGATGAAGTGGAAAAAACAGAGGAATTAATCTCAGCATGTGATTATACACCAATTATAATGTAAACTGGCAAGGAATAGAATAATTTTGAGAATACAGATCACTCACTACAGTGTATGGGGTGAAAAAGAAAGAGTTTACTGTAACAGAAAACATACATGTAGGAGATCAGAAGTATCTAAGATCTACTGGCAATGGAAGAGATTTGCATCCTGAAGGGAATAGAAAAAGTCACATCAAGAATGTAGAGAGTCCCTCGATACATATGAAGTGAAATTATCTAAAATATCTTCTTCATCAAACAAAATAAATTAATACACCAAATGGTGTTTAGATCACATATAGGTTCAGTAGAATATACAATAATTAACATGAAGACAGTAACGTATTAGGAAAAATTATTATATTGGATCACAGGCTTATCTGGAGCTGGAAAACAACAATTGGAAATGCGCTATATTATGAACTAAAGAAAAAGCAGGATAACCTCACATTATTTTAGATGGAGATGTTTTAAAAATTAGTCGGTAATTCGTTGGGATATTCACAGAGCGATCGAAAGAAACATGCCTATTATTATTCTAAATCTGTGCAAAACATTAACTGATCAAGGCATTATCAGTTGTTATCTGTACAGTACCATGTATGATGAAGTCAGAGATTTGAATAGAGCCAATATAGAGAAATATGTTGAAATTTTTTTTTGAATGTTAACAAAGATATATTGATGAAACGGATCGATCAAAGGATTATATTCTGAACAATCGGCAGGAAAAATAGAGAATGTTGCAGAATGGATCAGGGATGGAATTTCCAAAAAAATCCGGACATTATTATTGAAAATGATGGAATATTACAATTTCCTTAGATTGTGTGAATAAAAATCATGGAATATAAAGTGAATGTGAAGGACACATTTGATAGGATGTAAGTGTGGAATCAATGATATCTGGAAAGAAAAAGATACTGAGACAAAACGATTTTGCAAAATTTTGTTTGCCATATGTACGACACACAAAAATTATGGATATTGGTTTGCGGAAATAATTAGAAACAGTATCTATTTTCTAAAATCGGATTCAGAAGTTACAGAGAGCTGGAATCTCAGAAGAGGCTATATCTAAATCAATACAATGGAAAACAGTAATGTTCGTATGTGATGATTTTTGGCAACATGTAAAGAAAACATTATATCAGGTTCACGACTATGATTGTTTCATAGTGGATGGAACGATTTCATTATCAGAAAAACAGAATGGGAACTAATAAAAGTACATCGATCAGCAATTAGAAAAAGTTATATTGAAGTCAAGTATTAAGATGATTTGTTTGGAAAAGGGGACAAGAGGTACCAAAAAATACTGGCATATAATGACCATTTTTCAGACTGATTTTACAATTGTGAAGGAACAAGGAAAAGTTGGAGAAACTAAGGTTCGAAATAATTTATGAAAAAGAAGATAAGGTCTTCCGAAGACGACGAGGAAGTAATCTTGATCAGTTTAATTCGAATGAACTACAATGGTAAGAGAGGAACACAGATTTTTGAACTATGACTCACAAAAAATTTAATCCCCTAATAATCAAATATATGCTAGTAGGAGCTGCTTTGAATCTGATTTGGGATATATGAGAGATGATGTTAGATTCTGAATCCTATTATGGAGAACTCACAGGAATATTGGTTATGGAAAAACTATCTGTGATGCAGATTTGATAGGAGTATGCCATTATGAGCGTTTCTTTTTTAATGAAAGAGAGGGACACTTATGACCTGGGAAGAATATGAAACAGCATTACCCAGGATGTAGATGTGATGGTTTCAAATTACATACATACAACATCTTATTTGGAATATTTAAATTCCCATAATGTTAAGGATAATAACTGCTTACTGGAGATATAATCGAATGCACCTGGACACAGGCACATTTTGAAAAAGTAATGCATCAGAAGTATTCTTTGATTATGTGTTATGAGAGAAAGAGAGTTTGTTTGATGCTATGCTATTGATTGGCTTTTTAATTTTTTTGAAATGGAAAAATAGATGTAACAGTGTGATTATCATAAAAATATTCAGGTTTCTCAGAGACTCTTAATGGTTTATAACATCTAAAGAAATTAAAGAGTAAGAAAGGACATGTTGGCATTACAGCAGAGAAAAGCGGGAAACAGTTGAATTTAACACAATGGTACAATTAGTCCAGAACCGGACAATTGGAAGCTTAAAGCTATTAAGACCTGATAATACAATTAAATTGTCAGATATAAAAATGAAATATGAATGTTGACCCAAATTCTTTTTATTTAAAAATAATCTGGAATGTACAAAGGTACATGCTGGGCTGCCAGAACGGTAGCATTTCATGAAAAACAAAAACAATATTAAAAATTATAAAGGAAGGAGAGTCTAAATGATTTGAAAGCACAATGTTGACTTACAATTATGTATCCGGATGTTATGAAAAATATGTTTACTGAATATGGATTAATGTGAAACAGAGCAAAGAAAGAAAAATGGTGAAAGAATAAAATAATAACAGAGCTTTTAGAAAAAACTTACAACAAATGCAGGAACATAATGGAATGGCAGGGAAAAAAACCATTCAGATTCTGTTTAAAGTCAATAAACAAATAATAGATTGGGTTGATGATGTTGTCAAAGATCAAAGAGGCATTTTTAGAGGAAAAACTATTTTTTTGAGATTTCTGAATCCCGAGGGTTGAAGGAAGAAGTAACAGAATCAATGGTATCCCGGATGTGCATCAGTGAAGAAACTTTGAATTAATAAAGTCTGCCAAGATTTAGAATTTATGGGCAGATTTGACACAAGTTCCAAGCAGGACAGGATGATGACTTGCTGGCTGTTGGACGTTCTTGCATCGGAAGATGACAGATTAAATGGTTTGCAATTGCGAGATGGTATGGTAATCTGGAACACTATAGTGAACCGGCAAAAAAAAGAGATTCGTTTTATTTGACAAAGGCAGGTCAGAAAAAGAGCATTTACAGATATTGAAAAAGAATAGAAAATATTATAATGCATATGTTACAAGACCATATGTTATGTATAAATGATTCAAAAACGGATCGCTCACAAAACAAAGATTTCAATTTAAAAAATCTGGGCCGATAGAACATGTCTTATTTATAGGGGAGAAAATATACAGCGCTTGCGGGTAAATGATTTGTTTCAGGGCAGAGTCTATACAGAGAAAGATGTTATTGACAGAAAATATATGACCAAAATATTAGAATGCTGCAGGATCAAAGCGAAAGATAAATTATTTTTACTGGCACTTGATTAACAGCTATTAACGCCAATTTGATAAACTGGGATATCAGGCGGTGAATATTGGTCTATATAGATTTGGAATAGCAAGTGGTTTTAAAGGATGGGATGCCGGACTGAAATTGTTGATATAATGTGAACAGCAGGAGACAAGCCAAAATTCAGGATAAACAATATCAATCAAATTTTCATAAAGGGATAGGCACTTTATATGTGATATTTTATTTATGTGGAACTGGATAGCAATTAAGTGTCTAGGAATGTCTGACAGATCAGATTGTCGCTTTCCTGTTTTCAGACATATTTTGAAATCGGAAAAAAGATAGAAACATTTTCAAGTCAAGAAGAACTATTGGATAAGATCACATATTATCTTGAACATGAGGAAGAACGAAAACAGATTGCATCTAATGGTTATGAACGAGCCAAGAGGGAGTATTCATTAGATACAAGAATTGGGCAAATGTTGAATATGATATAGGAAAACCTGAATCCGTGAACCTTGTTTCAAAATGAAAAGGCACACAGGAAATGTTTGTCATATTTGTTATCGTACACTAAATTTTGAAAATGCTGCATAATTTTGCGCTCAAAAACAGACTGTACCATTTGTGTGCAGCTGCCATTGCCATATTCAGCTACCTGTTGTCAGGTGATGAATGCAAAGCTGTCATAAAGACGCTTGAAAGTAAATCTCCAGCGATTTATAATGGTCAGGCTTTTTTATATCTGACAGCCGTTATTGATTAGCACAACCGGTGCATCGTTGGCTGGGAAGTGGATGATGCCAGTTTGCCAAACCAGCAGCAATTGATACAAGAATGGGTCAATGGATACGCATTGGTAAAAAAATAAGCATTTTATTCTTTCTTTGATTGAAAATATTATGGTGCTGATTTTTACTAAGTATATTGAAATTTTTAATAACATAAAACCTCATGTTGAAACTAATTTAACTGTACCTGATATGATTAAATTATCATCTAGTCAATATATCCTTAATTAATATAACACTAAAAGACTATGCCCATCCAAAGTTATTACTAGCTTTAAAAGGTATAGTTTTTATTTTTACTTGTATAATCTTTTTATTGTAGCATTCATTTTAAAATAATATGCCTTATGGGCATACATAATTGCCAAGTTATCTTTATTACACATTTATAAATTAAATTGTCACAGGAAATTTCTTTGTTGGCGAACAATTCTTACAACAAACACCTATGACTTGGTTGCTTTTTTGCGCTTCTACCCACTGCCAAGCATCTCCATTCATTATAAAAGTTTCGTCGTCTATAATTTTAAAAACTCTGCATGACATACCTCTGTCTTTTCTTTGGATAAATACTATTTCTCCCCTTTTTATTTTTCTTATCCCTTTGAGAAGTCAAAATCACACTGTCTCGGTGCAAATGCTTTATATGGGAGTCATAACATCCTGTCACCCCTCAGTTTGCACTGTCCGCCAAATTATCATTATTTCTTCCAATATGGGTACTCATTTCTTTACCCCTCTTGTCGTTAAATTCTCATTATCCATATTCCCCCTCATAAATTTAATATAGGATGCTATCTAATTAATTTGTATTCTTTATCAAATCTATTCTTTTGTTGCCCACAGCACAGCCTTTGGCAGTAGTCCCACATTGGCTTATACTTCCCCTGTCTTTGTTATGTAGGTGGAAATTCTTGCTAATCCAAGCTATTTGGCAATAAAAAAAAGGATGATTTTCTAAATATTTGTATCTTTTTCTTTAGATTATCTGCCTTGGGAAGATGGCAGCTGTTGGAGTTTATTTGAATTAGTATGGTTGTTAAAGGCATCCAAGGACATATTGGCTGCGTTTAGTCTGGACTGGTTGCTGGCTCCAGCGGCCTCCCTGTCTATTATGCCTTCCAAAAGATTTGTGTTTATGTAGTGTTTATTTTTATTTTTAAAGTACAAGTTATCTTCTTTCATCAAGACCCACACCCATGCCAACTCTGCAAGAAGTTGACAACAAAGTTTCTGTAGCCAAGTTGCTCACTTCTCTGCCAACATAGTTCCAGCTGATTTTGTCGTAAGTATTTATTTTATACATGGCCAATGTCATTAAATTTGCTCCACCTATGCCACTGGAAACAAAATGTTTCATAGCTGGCATATGACATATAAAAAATGCTTGTCTAAGGAGAAGTTATGTCACTGTTTATGATTACTTCCTCTGAATCGTCAAATACACCTTGGAAGGTCCTCCATTTTTGTAAATTCCCCTTGAGCTGTTGCCAATGCCGGTGTAGCTCTAGATGAAGACCTGTTTTTTGCAAAAATAATGATAAACATCTTCCTTTCTTTCTTTCTGTGATAAAATTCTTTTCCATGTCTTTGATTTTAGTATTTCTTCTGCTTTTTAAATCTTCTTTTTACCAATAAATCATCTCCAGATATTCTCTCAATGGGGATTGGATATAACTCCCTAAGTATGATGCCTTTGAATACAAAGGATTTTTTATCTTTTTTGTTAAATTCCTCGTATATTTGTAAAAACGCTCTTCACTTGCTGAATTTGATTGTAGATAATTTGCATGGGATGCTTCTTCAAATATTTTTGAAAATCTTTGGTCTGTATTTTTAAATTCTTCACTTTTGTACAAGCTTCAAACTAGTGGAAGTACTTTTGTATATTTGACAATTGTAAATTACTGCTGCTGACATTATTATTTATTTTTACTTGATTTGTTATTGATGCTGGCCCCTTTAGTACTGTAAAATCTTCATATGTTTCTTTCATATTGTCCCTTTTTAAAAATCTTTTATTAACTGTTCCACTTCTTGGCAGGGTCAATTTCACTTACACTACTTTTGTCTATTTTGTAACTCTGTCACATACCAAGGACACTTGGGGGCGGTGAGTTGTCACTATGCAAGTTCAGCATAACCCATATCCACAGTATTTTAAGCACCAGCCTTTCCGTATATACATCTAGTGCTGATGTGGCTTTCATCGAGAATTAATATGGGACTTCTTTCTAAGAAGTGCCCTGGGCAATGGAAAGTCGTTGTGATTGACCTCTGAAAAGCCTGTACCTCACCCACAATACTGTTTATTCCCCTCTGGTAATTGTTTTACAAAAATCATAAGCACAGGCAGTTTTTAAAGCTTCTATTATCTCCCCCATCAGTGGGTATCTTCTTTACCATGCGCATGTTGTTCGTTATAGTTCCAGAAAATATGGTATTTCCCTGAGGTACATAAGTAAAGAATTTTCTGCTGTCTGCTGAAATATTGCACTCCATATTGTTTACATCCCTGATAACTGCCTTTCCTTTTTATTTTGATAAGGGCAAGTAAAACTCTAACCATGGTTGTTTTATCTTCACCAGAAGGACCAACAATGCAATTTCCAGGATTGGCAATTATGCTGGCATTTTCAAATACTACTTTGTTTTCATCATAATTAAACATGACATTATCCAGCTCCCACAGTTAAGCCTTTGTCTTTGTTTTATTATATATATGTTGAACTTTTTATCGTCCAAAAGCTCTTCATTTTGGCAAATCAAAGAAATCCATAAGCCTGCCTGCTGAAGTTGTTGCCGATATGGCAGAAGGAACCATGGATACCAAAGAGTTAAAAGATGAAGACAGCGTTCCTGATAATTAAAAATAAAGTCATGGTACTGTAAGTTATATGACCTGTCCATAAACGATAAACACCCAGCCAAAGCAAGAATAAGAAACTATCATACCAACTATGACATGAAAAGATGATGGCTATGGAAAATTTATTAAAAATCAAGAGATACTTTTGTATTTGTTTTGCATGTTTATTAATTTGTCGTTGAAGGAATCTATTAAGTCAAAGGCTTTTATTGATTGTATATTTTGAAAAATTCCTCATTAAATGCCATCAAATCACTGGACACTTCCCTAGTCTTTTGTTGAAATATCTCATTTTTTTATTAATATTTTTGAAACAGTAAGCATAATAGGCGTACTTAATTAATGGCAAGCAGAGCCATAGTTGGGTCATAATATAAAAATTATTGCAAGGGCACCTATAAACTGAACAGTCTTGGTGATAAGACTTGGAATCCAGCCAATAACACTGCTTTGACACTGTGCTCACATCAGTGTTTAGACGATTTAATATGTCCCCACTGTGAAAAATTGGTCATGGATAGCCAGTCACTTCATAACCTTGTCGTAAACCTCCTTTGGTGATTTCTGTTGTTTACTTTATGCTGATTTTGTGGAAATTCTAGAGTTGATGGAGTTTTTATGATAATCCCCCAATTGCCATTGATATGATTCCCACTACTATTGTTGCTATGTTGCTTTTGTCCACCCTGTTACTGCATCTATTAAATATTTTGAAAGACACTTCCCCTCAAGTCCCATTAGTGTGATATTACTCCTAAGATTAGATAAAATGCTGCGGCAAATTTGTATCTTTTTATGTATTGATACATCCATTTTGCCTCGACGTACATTTTGTGAGTAGTCCTTCTTTTATCTTTTTATTACTTTTTTTGATAAAATTCATTGTGTTCTCCCCATTTTTATTTGTTCTATAAGGTTTGCGAAGATTTTTCTTTGGTGAACGATGTCCGTTGCTTTTAATAAATTTAAAAGAAAGGACAATTTTCATTGTCCTTTTTTGTTATATTATGTCAACTTTGTCTTAGTTTGTTTGTCTAAAATTGTCTAGGTCGTCTTTTGCTTTTTTTTCTTCTACTTCGTATTCTTCTAGGATTTTATGTGTAGATCTTCTTCGTCTTTTGAAGATTCCCAGATTTTCCCAATAAATTTTCTCCTGAGTCATATTTATAGTTTTATTATCCATTAAATGGTTGTTGCTTCTCCCATGGGAATTAAAATAGTTTCCCCACTATTTCTCTTAACATAAACTCTTTTTAAATTTTCATATTGTCCCCTTTAAGCTCATTCATTCCCTTATCATAAAGTTTTTTTACCATCATTACTTGTCCACCATCTGTTGCAAAGTGAGAAGATAAATTGTTTCACTAGTTCCTGCTTTTTAAATTATTGACTTTAGCTTCATGTTATTCCTCCTACGTGGTAGCCTTCTTCTGATTTATATTTATAAAATACACGAACACAAAGCAATATCTTTTTTTAGATTTATTTGTAAATTCTATTCCATTGTTATCTAGTACTTTATATTTTATATCTGAAGATTTTTCTTAATTTGTCAGTATATGCCACAGTTGATTTTTCCATATGTTTTTGCTACTATCGAAAGTAGTTTTGCTTTTTCTCCATAACAACTGCTGAAGAATTGGCAGGAAGTGTAGATAAATCCAAATTTTTATCTCCATTATAAAGCTCTATTTTGAGCATATTCAACAACTCTTGCTTAGAAGTATTTTAACTTGAATAACTGCCACATTTTTACTTCTTTGTCAGATCCTCATCTTCTATAAACATACCTGAATATCCATTTAGCGTTGTATTATCAATGATGCATCTGGTGTATTATAATTTGATGAAACCTTATCACCATTTGAAGTATTATTTTTGTTGAGCTATTGTTGTCTGATGAGTTATTTCCTTTATTTGAGAGGCTGTCATTACTATTGTCACTAGTGCTGTTTTATCATTATCTTTATCAGACTTGCTATCTTTATCTGAATTCTGTTTTTTCACTAGATGTTTCTACATCTTTATCAGTAGTCTTATCTTTATTATTTTTTTCTTTGTTTTCCGAAGTTTTATCTGTCATTTGAATTAGAGTTTTGTACTTTTGTTTGATGATTTTACCATCTACTCCAAAGAAATTCCAAACTTTTATTCATTCCAACAGGTATTATAACTTCTTTGCCAAAACTACAACTATACAAGCAATTATTCCAATATTTTTTTTACTCAACATACCACCTGCTTTTTTCTTTTCAAGTTCATTAAGAACTTCTTTGCATGCTTTAGGATAATAATTAGTCATATCACATCTGTGCTGTGGTGCCTTATCGCAGCAACCTGTTTCAGTATAAACCACGCCGCACAAGCTTTTCATTCTTTTTTGCCACACATTTGAGGTAGCTTAATATTTTTTTAAATATTTTTGCATTTCCCATGCTGTATTAAATCCAACTTCCCAGGATCTAGGCCAATATCTGAATCATTCCACAAGGAAGCATCTTTCCTTCCCAAGTCATCCCAAAAGCTAGTAATACCAGCACGACAACACATATGATCTCCTTCTGCCAATTTCCACACTCATCATCAGCGTCATATATGGCAAGCTGGCCAGAATCCACATAAGCTTTAAAATTATCAATTCCATTGCTATATGCACTGATATAAGCTCCATAAAGTGCAGCATCCTCAGCTGTAAATCTGTCATTTTGACCAATCTTGCTTTCATCTTTTTCTAAGTGGTGGGAACATATATGCAGTTGCTTGAATTACTAAATCATGCTCCTCTGCAAAGTCCATCATTTCTTTAAATCATCTTTGTTATATGGTGTAACACTACAATTTAGCTTAACTTGTATGTTGTTTTCTTTTTAATAAAGAAAGTGCCTTTGTCACTTGGGTAAATCCCTTTGGATTATTGCACAGTCTTTCATAAGTTTCGTCACTTGCTCCATATAATGTCATGTTAATTCTCATAGGTGGGTATTTTTTAGCCACTCTATGACTTCTTCTTCGTCTATCATTGTTCCATTGGTGTTTATTGATATGCAAAATCCCATTTTGTGAAGTTCTATGTATAGTTCTTTTGAAGTCTTTTACTAAAAATGGTTCTCCCCTGTCAAAAAAGTAAAATAATATCCCCTCATTCCTAGCTTCTTTTTTGCTAGGTTTAGCCATTCTTCATTTGTTCTAAGTCTGGCTATGCTTTCTTGCTTTTCTTTTGACATTTTTATGTAGCACATTTTGCAGTCCATGTTGCATAGTGGTGATAGCTCGAATGTGCCACTTATTGGTGTTTTTTTTGTGATTGATGCCTTTCTGTGAAGGTATTCTGTTAACATCGGTTCTACTAATCTTTGTTTCATATTGCCCCTCTTTAGATTTATATTTTATTATAAGTATCTATATTTTTATTATATAGCATTTTTGACTTTATTTTACAATTAATTAGTTTCTACAACTAAATCTCTGTCCTTTATGATTTGCTCTTTTTAGAAAATCTACTGCGCTTTTATCTGGCAAGCATTCATATTGGTAAATTGGTATACTTTGAACCACATCTGTAATCATGTTGACTATGTTTTCTTTTGGAATTCCTTTATCCCAAGTATGGACAAGTGTTTCACTGTATAGTTTTATAAATGCTTCTCTTTGGAGATAATTTTGTTAGTTTGTTTTCTTTTCCTTGTCTTAGGACTATTATGTGGGATATTTCTGCTTTTTTATTTTTGTAAATTCCTGACGAACCGGCAATAGGAAGTCCATAGGCTGTCCACTTGTGATCCATCTTTCTAATACCACTTCTATCTCCGTTTATAATTTCTGCATTTTCGTATTTTTTCCCATAAATCAGCTTTGTGTTGATTTTCCTGTTCCTGGAGGGTGCAGTAAATAGTATTGCTTTATCTTGCCATTTTATAAAGGAGCTGTGTAGAATAAATGCTCCATATGCATTTAATACTTGTTCAATATTCATAAGGTCGATTATATTTCTTGAATAATCAATATATATATCTTCTCCTGCTAGATATCTAACTTCAAAATAATGTTTATCTATAGGCGCAACCCATGCATATGGGTTTTCATCAGGCATTGATACAATTCATGTACAAATCCTCTTTTGTTTCATAAAATTTTATTATATTTTCATACACTAGTCTTCCATCCATTTTAGGACGTTCTTTTACCTCTTTATATTCTAATAATATATCTTCATCTTCATAATCTGAAATAAAATCTTCACTTTCCATACTTATATTTATTTCAAAAAATGATTTTACATGCATTTTTATATCAGCTATTTTTAAGTAATAATTATTCATATTTCTCCTATATATTAATGGCCATGCCAAAGGCATGACCATATATTTTGTTATTTATTTTTATTTTAGTAAGAACCAAAAACAACTTGACTCCTGGACTTGGAGTGTTGTAACATAAATCTTCATATGGAACATCTGGGTCTATCACTTCTCACAAGTTGGTTCTTTAACAAATATGACTATATCACCTACATGCCAACCACAAGAAGTTTTATCAGCATATGTATGTTTTTGACCTGCAAATCCAGCATTACCTACAATTCTTGTGCTATATTTTGTGCTATAGCAAAGTCTTCACAATTATTCCAGGTTTACTATATTTTTTTTCATTATTATCTCCCCCAATAATTATCTTCTTAAACCAGCTTTTTATACTATTCATTATTTTATTCCAAGTATTATCAGGTTTAGTTTGTTCATTATTATCTTGGCTGCTATTATCTTTATTAGTATCATTGTCGCCAGGATTATTTATATCTACATCACCTTTTTTAAGAGTCTCTTCTGTATCCTTTTGATTTGTATCTTGTTTTTCTTGTAATGTATCAAATGTATTTACATAAGACATTAACTCAGGTGTACTTGTTAATGCATATCCATTAGTTGTTGAAATTTCACCAGTTATTCTTAACTTTTTGTTATAGATAATAAATTATCTGACATATTTTTCAATTACTACATTTCCGTCTTCAGTTTTGGTGTAATTTCATAATATAAATCTGCTGCAGATTTTAGTTTTATCTTTCAACTTTTATCTCCGCTAGTAACTTTAACTGTTACTTCTTTTCCTGTTGGTGATTTCAACTCCTATAAATACTTTATTCTTTTCTGAACTATATCCATTTATATTAAATGCTACACCTTGAGTTTTATTGTTTGTTGTATCTGCTTTTAAGATATACTTCATTTTTGACCATAATCTTTATATGTTCCTATATCAATTGTTCCTGCTCCTAATTTATCAATAAATAAAAGAACCTTTAATAGCTGTATCTATAGCTTGTACTTTACTACTATCTAATAAGTCTTTTCTAACTTGATATATTGAGCATTAGATTCTGCCTGCTTCTTTATATGCTTTACCAGCAGTTGAATTTGTATCAATTCTCCTAATGGATTATATACACGTATACCATCTAAATAATATTTTCATTTTCAGAACTAACTGGTGCTACTTTTTTATTGTAACTTCATATGTTCCATAATCTAAATCATCATAGTTTAATGTTGGTATTTGATAATAGTCACCGGATACAGATAAATTATCAATAGATTTATATTTTATAGTTTTTACAATTTCTGTTCCATCTGTGTTCTTTGTAACTTTTTAAGAGAAGTACTTATTTTTCCTACACCATCATTAGTTCTACTATATACATCAACACCAGTTCCTGTAAATCTAAATGTAGCTGATGCTAATTTTTGAGAACTATAATGTGCAGATCCATTACTATATCCTGTATCATCTTTATATGAATCATCCCATCCATATTGACTATTTTATCACTTTGTGTTTCATCTTGAGATTTTCCATCTGTCTTCCAATCTCCTGACCAAAACTATAGCAACATTAGGTTATCATTATCATCAGCTCCAAAATCATCTTCATAATATACTGAAGTAGCAGGCATTATCTTAACATTTGCTGTTACATCGTATGGACTTTCTACATTATTTATATTAACTTTTATAAGATGCTTCATCAATACTATTCATAAACTTTTAGGTGTATATACTAATTTAGTATTATCTTTTAGATTTTTCTATTTGTCCATTTTGACAACCTGATGAATTTACAGAAGAAATTACCTTACCAGCACCTAGAAGTACGTCATTTTTAAAACATCAATATTTACTTTTTTTCCATAATCCAATACTACTACATCATCAGTGGCTGAAGCTTTAAATGTATTTTTAAATACAAAATTATAGCTATTAATTGTTTTATCTTGAAGTCCTTTAGTCAGAGTTTGAATAATAGGATTTCCATTTACGTCATCAAGGGTATTTGTTTTACCATTTATTGTAGATGTCCAAGTTGTTGTATAAGCATCTCCTTTTTACTTCAATGACTTTATAAAATTTATCTTGTTCTATTTGTTTATGTCTATCAAATAATGCTCTATCCCCAAAGCCTAATTCAAAATATCCTTTTAGAATCTGTATATCCTATTTTTTGAGCTAGAAGTTCCACTAATAAGATTATATTTCATATTGCTACATGGTTTATAAGTTCCATCTTTTGTGTCTGATACTAATAATTGAAATTGAAATTTTTGTTGTAATAATGTACCTAATTCATCATTATTTTTTACTTCATTCCCTCAAAATTTTAGCTACCTTAATTTATCTCTTTGAGGTAAATTAAATTTTATTTTACAGTTAGATTTTCCTTTCTTGTCCACGTTCTAAGTAGAATACTTTTGCAAAGTATGTGATTTATCTTCATCATTTTTCCAATTGCTGCCCAAAATATCTGATGAATATATTTTGTAGTTCTAGCTACAGTTTTTTTTTACCTACATATACATTTGCCTTTCCTGTAGAAAAGTCTATATCTCCAGCAATAGCATCATGTATACCACCAATGTCTAAGACTAATTTACCATCAACAAATACCCAAACATCATCATCACCTGAAAATTCAAATTTAATAGGATCTTTTACTTTCATCTCCATCTATATGTCCATTACTTGTCATATAAAAATTAACACCCATATTCATACCAAAATGATATGATTTTGTATTATCTTGGCTAAATGGATAAAATCCTTGAGGATTGCCACTTTTTACTGTAAGATTAACACCACTTTCAGGTTTATCACTTGGGAATTTTACATCATATTCATCACTATTATAGTAATAGTTTCCATTATTATTATTTTTAAAAAGGTATTCCTATATTTGTATAAGTTGATTTCCTCCAACAACAGTTGTAGCATCAAATATATCGGCTTGTGGATAATTAAATTGTATTTTACCACCAACTAATTCTGATTTTGCCATTCCTGTGCATGCATAATTTCTTTGATCTGTACTCCAGTTTCCTGACCATATATTATAATTTTCATTATTTATATTTATATCTCTATATGATCCTTTTTATAGTAGTCTCTTTTTTCCCATCATTAAAATATATATACCTTGAATATTTCCTGCTTTTGCTTCTAATGATTTGGTAGAAGCATTAAAAATCATTACTTGCACTTGTTGCACCTGTATAAGAAGTATTTATACTTAAACATATTTGCATTAAAATAAGTATATGTCGTCGAATCTGCTGCTGATACACTGCTTGTGTTAGGAATTACTATTATAGATAATACCATTGCCAACGATAATATAAAATGATATTACCTTTTAACACTTTTCATATATTATATATCCCCCTTCTAAATATATTTATATATAAATTCATATCTTTTATATTAAACATTGCAACCCCTTTTAAATTTATTTCCCATTATAAAATCTTTTAGTTTAATGATATGAATTATATACCATAACATAGAGCTTTTATATATTATATATTATACCATTTTTTACCATTTAAAAAGGTTTTTATTATACAAAAAATATATTTATTCTAAAAAAGAGTCTATTTCTGAGACTCTTTAACTAACCTTTTTAATCTATTTTTTATTACATCAGTAACTATCCTAATCTCATCAACCCTAAACAATATGACTAATCCACCATAAACACCGGCACTTAGTATGACAGCTATCATCAAGACAACAAACTCCCCTCGCCGCCAGTTGAAGTAAACCTCATCATATAATGATAAGAATAATAAGCCACAACACCCATAACAAGAGATGCTGCCAAACTCTTTAGAGTCGCCTTCATAATCTTATCCTGACCAAAGTAGCCCATCTTCTTTTTTTCAAACTTCTAAACAGCAGCATAATACAAGCAATAGAAGACAAACTAGTAGCCAGTGTCAGCCCCTGCCAGTCCCCAAAAACTGTATAAACACCACGTCCATAACCATATTCACACCCATGGCAATTACACCATTTATCATAGGAGTTTTCGTATCTTGCAGCGAATAGAAAATTTTCCCCAGCACATCTCTCAGACCATATGCCACCATTCCTATGGAATACATGGCAAGAGCCAGTGCAGTTAAATAAGTCCCATTGGCATCAAAGGCACCCCTCTCAAATAAGACCCTAACAATAGGCAGTGCCAACACAATAGTCCCCACAGTAATAGGTAAAACTAAAAATTATCACACAATTTATACTTTTTATGACAGATGCAGTGAACCTCTCCTGATTATTTTCACTGGACAACTGAGATAACATGGGATAAATCACCGATGAAATGGAAGTTATAAAAATGGCTATAACAAAAGAAGTCAGCTTGTTGGAATAATTCAGCGCAGAGACAGTTCCCACTGGCAATGTGGATGCCAAAGTTCTATCCACCAATGTATTTACCCTGATTTACTGCCACTCCAATTAACACAGGCATGATAAGCCAGGCCATTTTTTTAATATATTTATCTTTTATATCAATAACTGGTACATATCTATAACCTTTCTTTTATGGCATAAGGTAATTGGAAAATAAACTCCGATGCCATTCCAATCAAAGTCCCCCATATCATTAAATAAGGTCCATGTTTTATACTTAGCAAAGTTGCTACTATTATAATGATGTTTTTTGGAACACTACTAAGACCTGGCATGATAAAATCATTTTTATCTGTAAATATGAAGTCATCACATAACTAAGTCCTGTAAAAACTATTCCCAAAATTGTTATTCTCGTAAAGTTTATGGCAACTTGCAGAGCTTCTCCCTTCGTATCCCACAGCAAATACATTGACGATTTGCTTTGTAAAAACAAAACCTAACACTGATAAAACAATGCAGGCTAATATAACTAAGTTGAACACATTGTTTATAAATTTAAGAGAGGCACCCTCCTTCTTCACTATGTACTTCCATATACATGGGAATAAGAACTGTCGCCAAAGTGCTGCCTATTATGGCAAATATAACTTGAGGTATGTTCATGGCTGTGACGTATGCATCACTATAAATACTCGTACCATAACCTGCTGCCAGCACCAGCTCCCTACCAAATCCTAATATTTTTGCTTTTATTGTTGCCACCATCAATCCAAAAGTGGCTCTTGCTAGTTTACTCATATTCTTGCTCCTTTATTTTTATTGCATATAGATATTATAGTATTTTCTAACAATTTTTTATACGATTTTCTAACATTTTTGCACAAAAAAGTAGAAATCGATAGTATTTTAATTTATTTGTTAGTTAAGGTGCTTTTTTATTATTTCTTTCACCTTTTCTATATCGATTTTTGTGAATTTTGAAATAGTCGCTTCGTCAAGGCCTTCACCTAGCATATTTAACTATTTCTTGGCTTGGTTTTGTTCTTCTTGTTCATACCTTGCTTCATGCCTTGCTTTATTCCTTGCTCTATACCTTTTCAATTCCTTTTTTCTCAACTTCTGGATCATATAAAAACTTTTCGTCATAATATTCACCTCTTCTTCTAAGTTTTCATCCTCTATATAATTTTTGTTTAAATATTCAATTAAATTTTGAATTGCGAGTAACATACTATGGAAATCTTCGCCGAGGATTTCATCTTGTTCAAATAATTCTTTTGACTCATTGGCTAGTTTTTGTCCAGCTAAATTTTTAGCCACTACAGATAGTTCCTTAATTGTATTTATATCGTTTTTTTTTTTAGCTGTATTTAATGTCTTTCTCAAATTGAATAATTGAAGTGGAAGTAACGGATACATCTTCTTTAAAATTTTCATTAAACATACTGTTTAGCAGTTTTACTAAAAACTTTTTCCGAGCTGTTGAATAAAAAATTTTAAAATTTCATCTAATTTTTCATCTTTTTTCTTTGCTTCAATATTGTACCTACTTTTCTTACATTTATTATAACTAAAATTTTTCTATTTGAATAGAATCACTTTAGTCATATCTAATTCTTTACAGAAAAGCAGTTTTTTAATCAAAATTCATTTCATTCATATCGCCAACGACTTCAATCCGTTGCTCAAAGTTCAAATCTTTTGAAATCAATTTGATAGCTGAGTACTTATTTTCAAGTTGACAACTTCAGGTGGATTATTAAATCTAGGTACTTTTGTTTGCCTGAACCCAGTCCACTAGTTATAAGGATTTTTTTATCTTATTCAAATCAAAAAGACCTTTGTCATACTTATTTTGGAAACCAGCCCTTGATCTCCCACATACAAACCGCCCTTAAAAAGGTACTCTAACTTGTCCACCATGAGTATGACCACTTACCACCAAATCTACATCCCATATTTTTGATGCATTGCCAAATATAAAGCTGTCAGGTCTGTGTGCCATCATGATTTTGTAGCTATCTGTATTTTGGAAATCAGTTAAAAAATCATAAACTCCTTCTTCCATAGTGTCCTTGTCCACATCATTGTTGCCATTTAGCCCAAAGGCATAAGCATACATACCACCAATTCTGATATTGTTTCCATTGATTTTTATATCTTTGTATTCATTATCCAAAACAGTAACACCCACATCTTTTTAACTCTTTTACTAAATCTGATGTACCTGATTCTATGTAGTCTTTGTCTGTATTTCCCAAGGAATAAAATACTTTGTGATTTTTTGCATAAGTCTTTCATAAGGTTTGTAACTATATGGCTGTTTGCTGAGTCTGAGTTTACTACATCGCCTACTACTAAAATTATATCTGGAGAAAGTGAGTTTATTTTATCTATTAGTTCTTTGTTCTTTTCTCCCAGCTCATTGTCGTGAAGATCTGATATGATGACTAGATTTATGTCTTTGCTTATTTTTTATTTTCTATTGAGTAGTTATTTTCTGTAATCTTGTTGTATGATATGTATACTTCATAATAACAAAGTGAAATTATTGCTATTAAAAATATTAAAATACCCACAATCCATTTTCCCCTTTTTTCATATTATCCCCCCCATGTCTAAATAAATTTCCCTATTTAAATTATGTCATATGAAAAAAACTTTTTCAATTAGAAATGCTAATCATCAACAATAGCACTGTGAGTATCAACACCAACATAGCCATCCACCTTCAGTCCCCTAGATTTTTTGATAGCTCATAACTGCAGCCTTAGTTTTATTTCCAAAACTTCCATCAGCCTCAATATTATAACCCTCTATTAATCAAGGCTTTTTGCAACCACATTACATGCTCACCCTTATCACCCATTTTGAGATAATGCTTCTTAACAACATCTTTAGTAGCCTTCCCATAAATACCATCCACGACTAAATTACATTTATATACCTTATTAAGAGTACTTTGCAAATACCTAACAATATACTTTTCTTTATTTTTTCCTTAACCTCTTTTTTTTTTCATCCTTTGATAACTTCTATTTGACATATAATCTTTTATAAGAGGATAAAAATTATTAACAAAAGCCCTTCTTGAATTGCCAAATCCCATAAAATTTGTTCCCGGGCAAGTCTTTTCTAGATTTACCTTTATAATAATCACCAAGATAAGTCCCACCACTAGTAAACCAAGCATGAGCCCTAATGGTAGAAGTGGAAGGAGTCAAATTCAACTTCTCACATAGTATGGCGTAAACTGCTATGACAGCTTCTTTTTGCTCCACCTTCATCACATCCTTATTTTTATCAAAATCACCATAAATCTCAATACAAATCTTATTAGTATTCCAGCCAGTTATGCCCACAGGAGTCTTATTAATATCCCTGCCTGTTGTAATCTTTCCATTGGGGAAAATATTAAAATGCTGGGCTATACATGACCAGCCCTTTGCTTTTGCCATAGTAGTCCAGATTTATAGTTCTCACCAACTCATCTTCTGTAACTCCCTTCCCTTTATAAAAACAAGCATAATTGGGCAGTGCCATATGATGAACTTGCAGCCCATTAATTTTGCGTCTTATTTTTAAATTTTTTATATAATTCTCAAACTCATCTATATTATCAAATCGTATAAACCCATTTCTTTTCTCACTCATATTAACTCCCCTATTTAAAATGGGCACCCCACCTAGAGTGCCCATTTATATTATTTAATGTTATGAATATTTTTCGATAACTCATTTATACTATCTGTCAAAGCCTGCATTTTACCCTCTATGCGAATCAATAAATATATTGAAACAGCAATGGGAAATCCCAAGTTTGCAATCATAGCAGATATATTTTCCATAAAACACTTCCTAACTATACTTCCAAGTCATACTCAGTAGTATCACTTGCAACTACTTTGGCAGACACACACTGAGCTAGTTCATATCCCTTTGGCAAGAATATATTTTTTTTTTCCTTAATTAAATTCATAGCATCGATTATATTTTGCTCAGTTAAATCATCCCTGGGATCATCAATAGTCAAAGTAAAAGTATTGCCTAAAAGTATTTTTAAAAGTCATTAAAAGCTTTTTCTCTTGCATATTTACCCCTCCATAAAATTAATTTTTTAAGCTAAATTTTATTCTGATAAAGATGTGTTATCAACTCTGTTAACACCACTTAAAGTATGTTTTTGCAAGCCTACTAGGGCATTTACAACAGCCATTATGTCCTCATTGGAAGCAGATGATTTTATAGACGAAAAAGTTTTTGTCTTTATAATTCTGTCACCATCCACATTTGCTCCTTGATCAAATTTAACCTTAACAGAAGATGCATTTGGTGTAGAAACTACTGCCATACAAATTACCTCCTTAATATATAATCAGTAAGCTAGCTCACTTTCTAATTACATAATAGCTGAAAATCCTTGTATGTAGTTAAAACATATGACATCAACTTTTTGTCTAGAAATCTAAAGTCGTCTTTTTGTTATTCTTATAATTTGACTAACAGACAAACCATATATTTTTTGATAACTCCCTGGCATTAAATCCATTGTAGGCCTTTCTTATTTCCCTGTTTCTAGCTTTCTTTTTCAATGATTTGTAATAAGGTATATAAAGAGCATCTCCTCCATACTCTTTGATAATTTTTAGAAAATTTTCCATACCCACAATCTCCCAGCATATTTATCATATTATCAGGTATATCCTCCCTTTTATCTCCATAAAAATCTCCCCTTTCTTACTTACCATAAATTCTATAATTCAACTTCCCTCCCTTAAGCTCCATATTATAATCCTTTGCCATTTCCAAAATCCTACTGCCTATGGCCTCATCAATTTCTATCAGCTCCTTGCCACCTTTTTCCATACTCATAATCATGGGCAAATTATTAAAATATCTATAATTCACTATCTCAAACATTATATTTATATCACTTAGTGTTATATTTCCCTTAAACAAATCATCAATCAAAAAAGGACCTTGCACTTTTTTTATATCTGCTCATGATTTTTTCATACTCATCCATATTCATAACATTTTGCTTTATTTTCATAATGCTTTCCCTATATCCCATATAAATTACACCCACGCCATTTTTTTCATAAGATTATTAGCTATGGCAAAACTAAGATGCGACTTGCCACCACCCACACTTCCCATAAAAATAATGCTGTTTTGCGACTATCTTTAATTTCTTCAAAATTTTTCACATATTCCCTAGCCATGTTATAAGCATTTAAAATTTGTACATTCCTAGAATAATCAAAATTATCAAAGGTCTTGTTGGCAAATTCCTTGCTTATGCCACTTTTTGATAAAATCCTTTCAGCTTCCCTCAACTCCTTGCAACTACAAGGAACTGCCCCCTTATCTGTAAGTATATATGTCACATCTTTGCACTTTTGCATTTGTATTTGTTATCGTCATTATCCATAGAGCTGTCTGACTTTTCTAAGTTCTTCTTCACTTGGTTTTTCATAGAGATCATCATCTTTATTCTTTTCCTTCCTTCTCTTTTTCTTTTATTTCTTTTAAAAATAATGCTCTAACCTTTTCTTTTGCCACCTCTTCCAAAACGATTTTCAACAAAGATACATCTTGCACTTTTTTTTTAATTCTGAGGAAATACAATCCATAATAGGCTTTCCTCCCAGCTTGTTCATATTGTACTTTGCCCAGTGAACAATGGCTATTTCATGGGTATTTTTGTTGTATTTTATCATATGGTATTCATTTTCCAGCTTGTCCATCAATTTAGCCACCATTTCTTCACTAATCCCCGTATAAAAGCTATTTCTTTTACAAGGATTCTATATACGCCTATTTGAGTTGTATTTCCATTTGTTAAAAAAAATAAACAACAACTTCTCCTCTTTGCTAAACTTCTCCATGATTTTTCGTCCTTCCAAAAGGATAAATAAACATGTCTGTAAAATAGCCATATAAAAACCTCCTATTTTATTTTAAACATTCTAATACTTGTCGTTTTAGAGTATTTATTGTAAATTTCCGGATCTTCCTCTTTCAAAAGCTTTAGCATCAAAAGAAGTTCTCTGAACCTTCTTCCAAGTGATTTTTCTACTTTTCACATAAGCTATTTCATTTTCCTTCATAAGGGACATTATGTTTTGTTCTATCATCTCCTTTTCACTTTTTAGCTTGGACATGTTGCTTACTATCTCATCATATCTAGACAAACTCTCATCTAAATCATCACTTAAAATTACTGGCTTCATTTACTGTGTCCATATAAGCTGCTCTTATAAATTTGCCATACTCTGCACTTCCCCTATGGGTGCATCTGTAGTTTTTTCTTTTGCTTTTTCCAAATACTTTTATCATTTTTATCACTCCTCAATATTAAATTCTTTAATAATCTTTTTGTAAAATATGACACACCTTCTGGCGTAATATAAAGTGAATAGCCCCTAATTTCAAACAACCCTTTAACTATATACTCGCTTTTAACAAAGTTTTTTGTCCTTTATTCTGTAAGTATATCCCCTGTTATTGAGCCAACTATGTATCTTATTTCTGCCAAAGGGCACGCCCTTATCTCTTATGATTTTGGCAAATTGACCAATCTTAATAGGTTCAGCATCACTGTCTTTTTTTCTGCTATATATTCATTTGCTACTATTTCCTCACCATCTTTCATATTTTCTTCCAAAGTTGCCACATACTTTTCTTGAATAGTCAAAATCTCCATTTGGGCGTGTATACTTTTTTCAAATTATCTAAATTTTTATATCCACTCATTTTAATCCTCCTTATTTTAATCTTTGCTAAGTTCTAAGACTTTTATCTTTAACTTATATCTAAAGTATATATTTTTGAAAATTGAAACTTTGCCAAAGTTCAATCTTTTGTATTTTTGTATAAAAAACTATGACAATTATCATAGCTGAGTGTTTCAAATGTATAGACTTATAAATCCTTTTAATAATAAGTTTTTCATAGCTTCTTCTATATCATTTTTCGATAAATTTTATATTTTTTTGCATAAATATTGGTGAATTTCTTTTATATGACCATCAAGATTTTGTTCTTCTCTTTCTGCTAAATAAGAAAATACTTCTCTTTCCAAATCATTATCAATTATAGATTTAAAGTGATTTACATAAAACAATATATAATCGTCGCTTTTCATCATCATCCTAAGGGGGCAAGTTTGCTTTTAGATAAAATAGTTCTGTACTGATGGAGATTATTTGGCAGTGAAAAATTATTTATCACCTCTTTCAAATAACTTCTGTCCACACAGTAATAAGTAACCTCATCCATGTTAAAGTTTTTATTTTCTTTGTAATATAATAAAAATTCCATAATTCTATTTTGTTTATTATCATAAAATTCTTCTCTGGAACTAATAGCATGATCAAAGGCAGTATTTATATTGTAATTTTTCATGTTTTTTATATAATACTCCATCCATTCATGTTCTTGTAAAAGCATATCATAGTTATTAACTTTTCCATGTTTTTAGTATTACCAAAGGATATATACTCCCTCATGGCAAAATCATCCTAAGACCCATTCCAGTCTCTATCTTCTATTAAGATTTTAGTTCTTAAATTTTTGTTTTATAATTTTTCATCGTTCAAATTATAAAGGGTGTCGTATATGTTGTTTATATTTTCATAAACTTTTTCATATCAAAAGCTTCTATTATCATCGGATTATTCTTTAAGGATTGATTAAAGTTAGATTTGTACATTTGAGTTATTTCATAAATTTTTCTATCGATTAGTGTTGGGTTTGTAAGGTTTTTATTGCTTTTTGCGCTGTAGTTTTCTTTTCTTTGGATTATGTAAATTGATAAGTTAACGCCTTTGTCTGGATAGTATTGACTGAATATGTCCATGGCTTTTGTTGTTGATCCTATTTCTATGTTTATTTCTCTTAGTATGTCGTCTTTAGGTAAGAATAAATTTGTTTCTATGATTTTTATTATTTTTTTTTCCATTTTTTGCAAGGCTTTTTATTACATCTCTTGGTAAATTATTATATTCTTTCATTTATCATATTCTATCCCGACTCCCTTACGGTTTTTATTTTTTATTTTTATATTTTATATTTTTATTTTATATTTTCATTTTTATTTTGTTCACTTGTGGTGTACATCTCGATGACGTGTCGTAATTTTAGTATATTTTTTGATAAGGTGTATATGTCGATTTCTTTAAGATTGGTGTCTTGAAATAAATATAGTAATAGTTTTTATCTTTCTTTTTTGTCCATATTATCACCTACTTGCAGAACAGGCTTTCGTATTTTTCTTCTAATGATTTATTATGATTATTTAACATATAATCCATATAAACTTGGGGTGGTATTTCTATTTTTTTCTTGTAAAGTAAAGTCTTTTTCTTTTATGTATTTATATGGTGTAATATTAAACTCCCTCTTAAAAAGCTTTTAAAAATGCACTGTCATCTGTCCAAGAGCAAGATCACTTTCCCTTAATAGTGACTGTGTTTTTTTTTATTTCCAAAGCTATCAAAGTCAGTTGTCTGCGCTTTCTATAGACTTGGGGTGTCATATGCCATATTTCTTTGAAGCATTTGTTAAAGTATTGGTAGCTGTATCCTGTTATGTTTTTTATATCATCTTCTGTAAAGCTGCTATGGTAGTTTTCTTCCACGTAGTTTATAAATTTTTAAATGATTTTATCATGTTAATCCCCTTTTTACTTATATCTAAAAAAGGGTATGATATTTTTCTCTTTTTGCAATTGTATATTTTGAACATACGTTTAAAATTAATTGTTTTTTTTGAATATATGGGATTTTTAGGGTATTTAAAAAAAAAAGAGTCTAATTTATATAGACTCTATAGTTTTAGAGCTTTTATTCTTAAAACAAATTCTATATACTTTTGGACTAATAGCAATATTAAACAAGAAATTTTTTCTTTAATATGAATATCTTTTTGTCTTAATAGTATATATAAGTATAAATTTAATATAAAATCTCCTTATTTCCTTTTAAAACTTTCGCATTTTCACTATCTTCATTAAGTAATTGTTTATATAAATTAAAAAATTCAAATTCATATGTTTTGCATATATTATCACTCATACTTCTTGTTAATCCTACTTTATTACAAAAACCTCATTCTGTCAGATTTTGATAAAAATTAATCAACTTTTTATATGATTTTTAGACATTATACTTCCTTCTCTTTGTGAAATAATAATACAATTCATTGTCACATAAGTTATTTTTTAGAATTATATAGTATTCTATGAGCCATAAATTCATCTTCATGTAATCTTCTCCCAACTTTATGCGCGTATATTAAATAAACGCTTGGTAATTTTGTTGTTAAACTAATCTACACCTAAATCTTATCCATACAGTTTTTCAATAGTTTCAATATTACTCATTTCTATAACTTCTTTTAAATTTAACGCTTTATGTTCACTTTTGCTAAAAAATATCATAAGTACGTTTATAGTTACAACATGAAATATCCGATTTATACTTTTTTTTAAATTATAAAGCAATCATACATTTTTAGGGATGAATACTAATAGTCACTATCTACAAATCAATATATTTACTACCAGCTATATCTATGCCTGCATTTCTTAGCTGATGATAATCCTCCATTATTTTTTATGAATAACCTTTATCCCTACTGTCTTTTTCTCATATATATCATATTTTACCACTATTATCCGATGATCCATCGTACAAGTATGGAGTTCTGAGCTCTTTGAGCGTTTAATTTTAATATTGATTCTGCTTACAATTTTCTAAATACTTCTCCACATTGTATACTGGCACAATAATTGAAATTTCACTCATATTCCTCCCAGTTTCACTTAAATATAATATAAATAATAAATTATTTATATTATATTGATGTCTTTCTTTATTTTCATTCATATCTAAATCTTTTAATTGAATATATCCCCATTACTTTCTGTTCAATTCATCAGGTAATCATTTTGTTTAAAGTTTAAAACAATCTGACTCTTCAACTTCAAAGCTGAATATACCATCAATTCAAACTTTTAATCTTAATTGAACATATGTACATCATCATAATTCTTCCAGTTAATAGCCATTTAAATTTTTCACCATCAACAAAAAATATTATTATCATCTAATATTTCCAAATAGTTAAATTTCATTTGCGGTTCTTTGAGCAAATATCGCTTCTCTCTCTTTTTCAAGTAGGTATTATTAAATATACTGAAATCTTCAGCTTTATTATTCAAATAAGCGCATTCCTGTTTCCCACATCCCCATCATATTTTACTGCACTTTATCTAGCTGCTCTATTACATAACTGTGCTCAATGGTTTGCATATGACTAACATACAAATGGATTCTTCCGCAGTGGCT
>VOFC01005193.1_pt1 | contig 37328 bp, 79 predicted proteins | sample 5384161 | NCBI WGS metagenome assembly VOFC01 (sample SAMN12384722, study PRJNA508395) | human gut metagenome | isolation source: healthy gut B | host: Homo sapiens | reverse complement strand
TGCCGGCATCATGTCTGATAGGGCATCCGGTTTTAATTCTGTTTGCCGCAAACAAGACGTTTTGATTTGGCGCAACGATCTGCTGCGGAATATTGATTGCATTAATCATTTTTGTCATCTCCTTAAATAAATAGGGCTGACGCTTGGCCAGCCCACAAGCTGCCAAATGGCAGCTAGATTATTTAGCAGCCGCAACCATTGTTGCAGCCGTAGCCATTGTTGTAGCCGCCAAACAATCCGTATGGGATCATAGCGGACTGATAGGGACTGCAAGTGATGTATGCAGGCTTGCTAGTAGGCTGCAAAGTATCAATGATATTTGCGGTCTGTGCCTGCTGGCTCAGCTGGAAGTTGGCAGTCTGCAATTCGCGGTCACGGTCGGCCAATTTGTCGCGTAAATCCTGCATTGTATTGGCGTTAATTAACGCTCTGGTTGCTTCACCGTCGGTGCGGATAGCGTTTACAATGTCACAGGTGTTACGTTCGGACTGGAACCGTAAAGCATCAATGTTGCGATTGGTTTCGCAGCAGCATTGCTGTGCAGCAAATCTGCTTTCTGCAATCTGCATACCCAACTGGTTAGTCTGGTTCAGGCTTGCGTAGCCCAAATCGCAGATACCACGTTCTAAGCCGCGAATACCATTTTTAATGTCGTTCATGCCAAACTCCTGGCACATATCAGACCGAGTCAAGGCCCCTTGCAAAGCGCCGTTACCGCCGCCAAAGCCGAAGCCATTGCCGCCTGCAAATAGGGCAAATAAAATCAGCAGCCACCAAGCGCTGTTGCCGCCCCACATGTCATCCCCATAGCCATTGCTCCGTTGCAAAGCAATAGCATCTGTAGGTGTAAAGTTATCCATTATTATCGCTCCTTTCTTTAATCGCAGTCAGGGCATTCTGCTGCGGAAGACGTTTTGTTAATGCCAACAAAACATCAAGAGCGCGCTCTATGTACTCCCGGTTTTACCGGGCAGAAAATATGTTATTAATACTTTGCGGATCCAATCCTTGCTGTTGCGCCCGCCGCATAGCCATTTGCTGCAGTTCTCGTTCTGATTTTCCTCTGGCCATATCTTGCACCTGATTCCAGATGGGGCCTAGCTGTGGATTTTGCTGTAGCATTTGATTAATCATTGCTTGTGGATTGCCACCGGATTGCCTTAATTGCATAATCATCTGCAATGGGTTGTTTTTGCCGCCAGGCAGCATGCCGCCCATCATTTGCATAATTGGATTACTCATTGTTACTGCCTCCCGTTGGTGTGGTCAACTGTGCCATTAAGTTATTAAAATCGTTTTTTAAGCTGCTCAAACTCCGCTCTTGGTACAAAGTCTTGCTGCTGTATCTGTTGCGGCTGAGAGCCTACCTCTTCAAAGCGATACGCTTTAACCTGTGGCATACCTACATTGTCCGTGGATTTAATATAAAAATAAGGACCATCGCTGTCCATTAGAATTGCCGATGAATTAGCTGGCAGCATGTAAGCTCTTGCGCCGTCGATTCCCTGCACCCAGGTAATGCCGTTATTAGGCTGCACCTGCTGAGCCATCATCTGTTGCTGTCTATATTGAGCTTCCATCTGCGCTAGTCGTTGCTGTGGATTATCTTGCATAAGGATAGCCTGGGCCGTACATGTATGGATTGTTATTGTACATATCAATCACCTCTGTGATTATTATGATACAAAAAGAGGCTGCCAGAAAAATGGACGAAAATAGCAAAAATCTTGTAAATATTCGGCATAAAATTGGCATAAAAATAAGGGGCAGCCCGAAGTCCACCCCCTTTAATCCTGCTTATGCGTATTCTTGTCGTTGTTCCTCTTGCAGCTTGTTGATAAAATAAATCTGTCCTTTTCCTGTTACCTTTGGTTGTTTTTGTGATGCGGATTGAGCCATCAGGATTGGCAACGGTGCTTTCCTTCACCTCAAACAATCCCAATTCCATGCTGCGTTGTGTAGGCATATTTTTTACTTTCTTTTTTTCTTCATCAAATAACCGTTGTCGCGCAGATAGGAAAACAATCTGTTCTGCCCTATATCAATCCCGTTTTGCTTTAAGATTTTAGCTAAATCCCCGACTAAAATTGATGTCTGACTGGCGCATACTGCATCAGCAAATAAACCTTGGGTTTGTCCGCTTCGATTTTTTGCCTGCGCCGCTATGCGCTGCTCTCGTTCTTGCTTCAAATCTGTAGCCAGCCGGATAAGCGTGTCAGGGTTGAGCAATACCTCTTCCAGCTTCTCCGGTGTCATATAAGCGCTGTGTTTGCGGATTGATGGCAACACTTCGCTGGTTACCCAGCGTTTGAATTTCTTGGCCGTTGGCAGTTTGCTGGATAATACCAATGAGTATAAGCCAGATTCATTGATAACCGTTAATTCTTGACTTCCTCCAAGGGTGTCACATTTCGTTACCCCTTATCTTCTTCATCGACATGGTCAATAATTGCTTTGCGCGAATTACTATAACCAAGAATCACTGCCACATCTTTTCCCACAAACCAAGGTGTTCCATCTAAATTAATCGTTCTAATTTCTCCAAATTCAGCATTGCTGAAGATTTGTAAATCATTCATAGTCGCTGCTCCTTTTGCGATTTTCTGATATCGTACAAAATATCTGCTATTTCCAATACTTCTTTTTCGTGAGCGTGTACCTTTGACAACGCTGCTTCTAACAAAGATGCATACTGCATGGCGTAATCTGTCATTTCGCCTTTTTTTGTAAAATATACTTTCCAGAACTATGGATAATAAATCTTTTATCCGTCCTAAATCAACGTAAAGGGCTTCTAAATCCCTGCGCCGCAGAAAAGATAGTCTGTTCACTCATTTGCAGCACCCCTTTTCATTGCTCTTTTGCCAAAGCTTTTGCATAAATCAAGACACGCCGCAAATCAATATTGGCCATTCCCAGAAATATGGATAGAATTTCATTTATAATCTCTTCTCTTACCATCATTCCGCAGCACCTTCTTTCGCTGCCATCTTACCCATAGCAAAGCCGTAGCGATAAGCCAGCCACAAAATTTCTATTTTTGCATTCACATCATTATCAAAATGATTAGCAATAGCGATAGCGCTATCAATACTTAAACTGCATTCTTCCCGGTTTACGCCTTCTGCGATTTCAATGATTTCCTTAATTCTATTTTCCTGCATGATAAATACCTCCGTAATTTTATTGCCAAACGGAGGTATGCAGTGCTATAATATTTACATACCTCTGTTTGGGGTTGGAGTTTCGCAAGCACTTTCTCAGGGTGGCGAAACTCCTATTTTTTTATGTTTTCGTATTGCTCTTGTATTCCTTTCCTTACAACCTCAGACTTGCTAATGCCTAATGTTTCGGAAACGTAGTCTAATCTCTCAACCATTTCCTTATCTAATCTTACTCTTAACATTGTGTCTTTTTGTTTGTCGGTAAGTTTTGAGCCTTTCTTCAAAAGGCGACACATTAATCTCCCCTTTCTTTGTCGCTACAAATATTATACTATGTAGCTACAAAGAAAGCAAGAGTTTTTTCTTTGTTTTCCTGCATGATAAATACCTCCATCAAAATAATATTTGAAAGAGGTCGCTCTTTGTGATAGAATAGATTTCACAGAGAGAAACCTCTGGTTTCAATGGAACTAAGCGACACTTTCCTAGGGCGGCGCTTGGTTCTATTTTTTTCGTCCAATTCATTTTTTACAAGTCGAATGCCTCTGTTTACTACATCGGTTCTGGTTTCATTAAGTATTTTTGCACATTCATCAAGAAGTGCTAACTCTTCTTCACTCATTCGCAGCTGCAAACTTTTGTCACGTTTGCTTGTTCCTTTGACTGGACGTCCTGTTCTAGGCGACATATTATCACCTCACTTTTGCCATGGCTTAAATATATATTATGCAGTGGCAAAAGTCAAGAGGTTTTATAAATTTTCTGAAAAAAACTACAGCACACTTCCGCACAGCAGCTCTTTTTTCCACTTGCAGACAGCCGATACGGACACATCCATAGCTTCTGCGGTCTGTTCTGCGGTTAAGCCGTCAAAATAAATAAAGCGCAGCACATCTCTTTCTCGGACAGTAAGATTGACCTTGTCCAAAGCTTGCGCGGCGCACTCCTTATTTGGCTGCTGTAGGATTGATTTTACAATGTAACTTGGCGAGTTATTATTCATAAAATCTCCTTTGTTATTTGGTTGTAATTACCGGCACACTGCCTTGGTTGCTCACTTTTGCCCCCATAGCCTGCGCCAACTGCCGGATGGACACATAGTTAGAGCCGGCATTAAAAATGCCGTCAATCTGCAACTGCTTTCCATCCACAATGACCAGCAGCTTTTTGTACTTCACTTTGCGTAATATCCACTTTATCAGCCTCCTCCTTTGTCGGCGTTAAAAACAATTCTCTCTCTGCCTGTCGGCGTTTGGTTAAGCCAGCCAGCACCTTTCCATTTGCCTTATTGTACGATAACATCGCCTGCGCAATCTGCGCCTTTGTGCGTGTTTTATTGGCTGTTAGCTGGTTAATGCTGCCAACATTAAACGCAAAACTCACTAGCGCGTCAAATTCATTCTGGTTCCAATGATATTTACTGTCAAACAACATAACGTGCCGCTCGAACTTGGCCAAATCTTGCCGCAATAGCTGTTCCGCTTTTGGCCTGCGTAATCGTCAACCCCTGCTTTACATCGCTGCCGGTGTGGCCATACCCAATCGTCCACACACAGCAGGGCGTTTATAGGCTGCCAGATAACAGCCCTCATGCTGTTTAATCAGGTCAATGCCTGCTTGTCCCGTCTGCATTGTCGCCACCTCCATTCCCTACTCTGGTTCCGTTTCCTCGTTTTCGTCCTGTTCTGTCTCCAGGATGGCGTCCCGATTAGTCTCTTCACTGCCTGCCCACTCCTTATTGATTTCCAATACCGCCGCTTCTATCATCTTGTCCAGTTCATCAGTGTTCACCTTTAGTTTTTTCTGCGACAAAAACTGCAGCACATAGGCTTTTTGTTTTGGATTTGGCCAGAATTATAGAGCTGCTCTGCTGCAGCACAGCCGATTTTTACCCATTCCTGGATGTTTTCCCGCTGGGCCATTGTGGTCCGGCTTTTTAATCCATGGTATCAAAAACACTGTAATTAATACCGCTACAACTGCAATCAAAGCATTTATCAATGGTGTAATGTCAATCATTAGAATCATCCTTTCCTATCTTGTCCCGTTTAATCTTGCCCAATGTCCATAGTTCTGTGCCAGTAAACGCAAACCAGCCTACAACTAGGCTATCTAAGCCTTGCCCTGTGTGCCAACTAACAGCCACCGCCAGTGTAAACAGTACGTTAAGCACAATGACCATAATCACAATTTTACTGCTAAAATTCACTCGCCGCACGTCCTTTCTAAATCTTCAATGCGATGGTTGGCTACTTTAATTTTTTCATCCTGCAGCGCTTCGTGTTCCTCTAATTTGTAGGTGCGTTCAATGACATTGTTGTGCTTTTCCACTTTTTTAGTCAGTTCCTCAATCTTGTATTCAAGCAGTTTCCTGCTGCTCAAAAGGCCAATAAAAGAGCCTGCTAAGCCTCCTGCAGCGGCAATCAGCGCAATAATGATATCGTTCATACTTTCCTCCAGATGAATAAATTTGGCGAGTTATTCATCATTTTTACCAGCTGTAATATTCTTCGCCAGTAATATCCTTGTATTCGCTTTCTGTTAATGCATTCAGCTTAACCAAGCGTTTTAGCTGCTCTTTGGTGCAGCCGCCCATTTCATAACGGGCCTTATACTTTTCAAACAGATTGCTGCTCATTCGTCATCACCTCGATTTCTAAATCTGTCATCTGCTGCATTTGTTCTATTTGGGCAATCTCCAAATCGGTAATAGTTTGCCAAACGGCTTCTTCTTTTTTCTGCTGTTCCGGCTTTTCGTACAAGATAAACCATGTGCGCGTATCGTTCCCCGGTACTGCAGGCCATATCAGCATCATGTCGTGGTACGCCATTGTATAGCCATCATCGTCTGTGATTTCCACGTAAGATAATTTGCCCGCGAATGTAGCATCTGTAAGTTTTTCTTCCGATATGAAATTATTGCCGTTTAGCTCTAAACGGTTAAGCGTCGTGCCGTCTGATAGTTTGATTTTGTACACTCTGCTTGTCTCCTTTCAATTTGTTGTATAGTTCGTCCATATTTTTTACGCTGCTGTTTGCTCATAAGCTTTGTAATGATTGCGGAACCACGCCCCATACCAGTCGCCAAACTCCTTATCCGTCATTTTCCAGACCACTTTTTGATTGATTTTTTGATAATGCGGCCCGTATCAGTAAGAGAATACTGCACCTGCAAAACCGCCACCGGTCAGATAGCTTGCAGATATAGGTCTTTTTTTGTATTTATCACAATTCCTATATCAGAGGCTATCTTGATAATCTCTTGTAACAGCTCTTTGCAAATATTCTTTGCTTTCATGGATAATGTAACTGTCATCCATATACCTTGCGTAGAATTTCATGCCTTTTTACAATTTTGATGTAGTTATCGATTGGAATAGGATAAGCGATACCGGCTGTTTGTGCTACTTGGTCGCCGATGTTCAGATGTTTCTTCATCATCCTTTCGCCCGTGAGCAATCTTTTATCCACCTGTTCATGTTCCAAGGAATTAAACAGGCCATTCATACTGTTTTCGTACTCTTCATCCGTCATGTAAGATACATCAACCTTTGAGCGGTCAACGGTCATTTGTAAAAGAACCATAACGCCCGTTCATCTTTGATGTATTTTTCTAAAAAGATTCATTAGTATATCATGGCAATATTGTCGTAATATTTGGAGTAATCAATCAGCAAGATATAACCATCGTTGTTACCGTGTAGCTTGTAATAGCGTTGTAAATGATAAACCAGCCTTCTGCGGGTAAACGAAATCCCTTTCCCTTTCTGGCTGGCTGCATTATCAAAAATAAGGTATTTTTGCTATGTCTGGATTCAGCACTTCATCGCATAACACATGCTTAATCGTTCTATCCGGCATTTGTTCACCATTTATCAATCTGGTTTTACCACGCTCGTTCATGATGAAATCTGTAGATGGCAAAAACTGATACGTGTAATTTCTTATTTCCTCTTGCATATTTGCCAGATTAATCAGATAGTTCATTTCATATTTTTTGTACTTGCGGCTTCCAGCTGCTGCCATGTTTTGCATTTAAAAATGCATCGTACAAAGCATTTGCATCATATAATATCTCACGTTGATAGCCGCTTAGGCTCTCGTAAGAGGCGGCATCGTGTTTTGTATTTACCGTATTCACGGAAGGACAGACTCTCCTTTCTCGCTTGCGGAGGCGGAATCAACCGCGCTGTAAACCGTAGGCTCGAAATCCGGGCGAACGCCATTAGAGTTACTAGCGTTGTTGGCGTTCGCATTCCGTTGCTGTTGACATTGCAGAAGTTAGAAGCGGAATCAGAGCCTGCCCCAAGTGTCTTTTTTATATTTATTATCCGATTTTCTCCAGGCTTTGATGAGCTTTATTTCAGACTGTATCATAAGACCGAATCTGGTATATTGATTTACGTTGACCGGCAGCGTTTCGATTGCGTATTGCAGCTCCTGTGCCAGTCTGTAGCAATATCCTACCGCTGAATCTTGATGAATTCTTCGTTCTGTGAGTTCTTCCAAGCAAGTTGGCGTAATATTGTTTGCAAGATAAACCTCTTTTGTGATATCTCGCAAACAATCCACGATGGTATCGCGTTCATTTAAGATAAACCATTTTTCAAAAGCGAGATGCTTTTTCTTTCATTTTGTCATAGATTCTCTTTTCTTCCTCCGAAAGCTCCTCGTAACTTCTGCCGCCAAATTGTTTGGAAAGTTTCTTTTCTGCTTTTGCCGGGCTGTAGCCAAAATTTCTGAGCAGTAGGTCTGTTATCTCCTTACGCATTTTTGAGAGGTGGTGATAAACCTCAAACGGAGATGGATGACGGTCGCATTTCTTTACAGTCATAATTTCAACTCACTTTCTGGATAGTATGCGCCCCATATCGGGGCGCGATTTAGGATTTGATGGAGAAAGCCGGGCGAACGCCAAAAGAGGTACTAGCGCTGCTGGCGTTCGCATTCCCGCCGCCGAGGACAAAGCAGAAGAGAGAAGCGTTTGCTACATCACGCAGCCAATAAGCCTGGCGATTGCTTATCATATCTGGTCGCATAGCGAATAATGGATACTGGGATTTATCGTTTGTGTATAAATTCGGCCATCCTGTCCCGTTTATAACATTGCCATAAATTCTGCCGCCATAGACGTTTTGCTCTGTCATCAGCTCGACATTGCTATCATACCATGTCCCGCCGGTTGAATAGCCATTGGTTACGGCGTTTTGCATATGCCGCCTATGCGTTAAGATATGAGCTGCGCCGAAAGCGTTGTTGATGGTTGTCTTAGCCTGCGTCAGCCCTTCTGCGTACATCTTTGAGCCAATATAAGCGCCATCCGTTGTATTTGTATCATTCATCACATGGTTGTACAGACTTGCGTCCGGCACCAGCGTAACATGGTGCGTTGTCATATCTGTATCCCCGCTGCGCAAGTAGTAGTCAAAGGCCGCAATCCGGTAGTTTACGCCGCCGATGGTCCAATAGTCGCCGATATAGAGGTCTGTAAAGGTACCAGCAGCGATAGCCGCCCACTGCTCATCTGTAACGGCAGAGCCCAGCGCTTTGCCGCGGTAGATGGAATTGTGAAAGCCAGCGTTGTCTGCGATTGGCAAGGTCTTTGATGCGTCTGCTAGTTCTATCCACCCTGACCAGCCATTTTCATTATGATACACACCATAATATATCTGCTTGCTTCCTGTTTCAGAAAAAATATAAATCCTATTCTGTAAATATCTACTTTTATCACAAACAGCAATCCCCTTGGTTTTGGGTAAATTTCTGTATTATTAGATTCTCCTATACTATCTATTAGCATGGAGCTATTTGGCAAACTTTCAGAAATGTTCTTTATAGTTTCTGACCCATTCTCTAAACCTATTGATGCAAAATTTTTGCGAATAGGTATTGTGCCTAAACTACTCAACGCTTCCGCTGCTGTCATCGCCCCTGTTCCTCCCAACGAAATAGGAACTGGACTCGTGAGCTGGTCGCCCGCTGTTTCATGGGGATTCTCCTTATCGGCAGTGTGAGCGGAGAGGGCAGATGCGGTGTCCTCCATGTTTTCCTTTAATGTGTCCATGTCATAAGCTGTCATATTACGGGCTATTTCTGTGCCCGTTGGCCAGCTTTTTGCGGTCCCTTGAAATGCCCGCTCAATGGTTAATACGTTGCCCCCCTTTGCTGTCATCAGCACTGTTTCTGCCGTCTGGTCTGTGCCTAAGACTAACAGGTTCGGTGCATCAGGCAATACGCTTGCATCCAACACCGTCACTTGCGTTGTAGATATATCCAGCGCACCCATCGTCACAGTAGACTGCGAGTTAACGGCGGCTGGATACATTGTTTTTTAACTCCATTAATAATCACCTTCCCCTCTGCTGTTTACAAACAGCTGGATAAATACATTTACAATAATCCTTGTCATTTTATCCGGCGTAATTTCGATTTCATGCCATGTGTCGCGCAAAATTTTGCCGCCATCTCCTGTTGATAAGTATGGAGCAATGTTAATCTCGTTTCCGCTTACAGGCACAGCTTTTCCGTCTACTTTGATGGAGACTTTGTTTGCAGTAGTGCCCTCGTAGATGCCTTGCGTGATTTCGTGTGTATGGCTTGGGATGTTAAAACTATGTCTGTGGCTTGGGATACTAAAACTGTGGCTGTGGCTCGGTATGCTAAAAGCATGTGTGTGGCTTGGGATGTTTATGCTGTGTCTGTGATTGCCGGATTTTACCCATGTCACATAACCATCTGACACAACGCAGCCATCTTTTCGTGCCGCCCCAAACCGCAAGGCGCTCTCCCGGATAAATCCCATGGTTGTGGCCGCCAGAGGAATCCCCTGTATAGCTGTCCACAGTAGTCGTCTCATACGCGCCGCCGCCGGAATTGGTGCTGTCATACGCGCCGCCGCCATTAGACGTTGGATCGGCATATCCACCGCCGCCTGCCGTTGTATCAGCAAAGAGCGCCGCCGCCCCCTGTGGCTTGTGAAAACGCCCGGAAAGGCTCTAACTGAAATTGCAAAAGCAATTTATTGATTCGCACCATTTCGGCCGGAATATAGACCTTTATCTTGGCCGGATGCGTTGCGTCTGCATTATCTGCATAGGCAATCTGCATCAGGTTCGTAGCTCCTTGGCTATAAGTCTGCTCAATGCGCTGCCGTTCCTGCAATTCTGATATGGATGTTGCGATATCTTTTTCTTTGTTGGCAATGGTCAGCTTTGGTGTTGCTTCTCCAATGGTTTTGTGGTTTCGGTGATATAGGCATTAAACTCCAGCCCATCCTCCTGGTCAATGACGTGTATCATTTTTCCTGCGACAAAGTGGTCGTAATCGCTTTCAGATTTCGCGGAAATATCTATAGCGTCCACACCGTATGACACATAAGGCACAGACAATTCGTTTAACATGGCCTGTCCAGCCGCTTTTAAGCTGTTCTCGTCCTCATAACGGCGGTCTATAAACGCCGCTTCTTTAATGCCGTATGGGCTGGATACCTCCCAGATACGGCTTACCGCCGTTGATTGATTTGATATTCAGCTGATTGTCGCCCTCGCCATAGCCTAAACAGTATAGCCTAGTTACAATATTTGTCGGGTCAACAGTCTTGGTTATGCCCATCATATTTTTGCGATAGCGCAATTCGCAGGTAGGTGTAGTGTCGCCACGCACCAGATTAATCGTCCATGGATAGCTAGTGGTGTCAAACGTCCATTGATAATGCTCTGTAAAAGGCTCTGGCACACTAAACAGCGCTGCCAAAAGATTTTCGTTCTCCCACTTATATTCAAATTGCCTAGCAAAATCTACTTGGCCTAGTCTCCAGTGTTTATCTATTTGTTGGTCGATGATATAGCGCAAAACTTGAGTGGTGTAAACGCCGATATTTCCAATCTGGTGATAGCCAAACATTAATTTGTCAATCAGCGTAGCTAATACGTGTTCGCATTCATAGGTAATAACATTGGACGCCCCTTTCTCTTGCCTGGTGGGCATAATCCTAAACAATTCCACCCGCTTGCCGTTATCAAACAGTTCTACAAAATAATAAGGCTGACAGTATTTGTTTTTATGGTAGCTGGCAGGCATGGAAAAAAGAGGCCGTCCATAAGGCGTTTAACTTTGTCGTGTACGATATGTCAAAAGCTTTATCTAAATAAGCTAGGCGCTTCATCCGCTGGTCATAGACCACTATCTTTTTTCTTTTATCCATTATAGCCACCTATTTTTTTGTACATGACTTTAAGATTAATGCTCCTGTTGCTGCTGGCGTCGGAATAGGTGATAATATCCTCCCCCTTGCGCCAAAAAAAAAAAAAAACGCTATCATCGCTTAATAAATGGATAGCATTTTCCCCGTCAATAGTAACCGTCATATCATCCGTATTGATAATCAATTCCTGTCCTGGCTTTAACACAATTTGCGGCAGACTTAAAATATCAACGCCAAAAACAGACGCGGTCTGCGCTGTCATGCCGGATATTGCATCTATCGGCAATGGCGTTACCGGTATTCTTTTATAATACTCCGCGCTCATCCCTGATTCCGCTGTTATCTCCTGCGCTAACGCTTGTTTTATTCTTGCGTACTCAGGGACTGTCAATAAACCTTCTGCTGTCACTCTTGCGGATGATGCATAAAAAACCGCAGGAGCAGAGACATGCCGGAGTTTGCTATAAATGTCGCAGACGATTTTTCAGAGCCTGTCCCTTCTTGGATAATATTAAATTTACCAATATTAAATTTTTTTGCGTATTTAACATATTATCACGCCTTAATCAAGGGTTACTGTAATAGCGCCAATCGGAAACTCCATACGGTCGCCAGATTCGATTGTTTTGGACACTGGAAGCGGCGTGTAGGCCAATAAATTCCCACCGTTGGCTGCGTCTCTGATTCCGATATGCGTTATCGTTCCCCAGCTACCGCCTGCTTGTGGAAATGTAATAGCGCTGGTGTTATTAACCACAGATTTTGTCCCAGACGTTGACACTGTACCAAAAGTGATTTGCTGTCTGGCGTATCCGCTGCCGTTTACCTCTGTTCCGGTATCCGATTCCGTTGGGTCAGATACATATAATGCTGCGTATAAACTTTGCGGCGCTGTTTGCTGTACGCCGCCAAAAAAATGCTGCAATACTTTCGCTTCCAGGTTGTTGCTAAAACTCATGCTCTCCCCGCCTTTCTTTGCACAGTAATACCAGTGATATCAGTTGTCCCAATATTCTTTATCGTTATAATACAAGGCGTGTCCTGTGTACCGCTGATATTTACCGCTAAACTATCATTATTTTCTGTCATATCCTTTGTTTCTGTCAGATATTGCACCGATTCTGCAAAAGGCTGACAATTAAAGGTTAACTCGCACTGCCCCCATTTCGCCAACTGCGTAAGACTAAGCCCTGCATCGATGGACGCTGTATAAGCCTTATCAGGCTCATCATCAAAAATAAGCGGCGCTTCGTTAGCTGACAGCCATTTAGCAATAAGCCTGATTTGTTTTCGGAGCGATTCAAGACTTGGCTCTTCACCCCGAAACGAGATTTGCACCTTGATTTGCCGGTTATCATAATCGGCGTCTGTTTTATCGTAATAATTGCCGCTGCGGCCGGGATATTGTGTAGGCTTCTCTGCGTTTGGCCGGCAGCAGCGTTCTATCCACACTCAGCATTACAATTTTAAAATTGTCGCTATGTTGGCTGTTAAATGTAAAGCCGTTATAACTCATGCCATCACAATCCCCTTCCGCGGGAAGCATTACGCTGCAGCTGGTACAGTTCCTGCGCCACCCTTTTTAATGTCGGACTCTTCCCTGATGGTAGCCTGTACGTTAAAAACATTTTGCACAGTATTGCTGCCGTTTGAATAAGCCCTGTTTTCTCCGGCTGTCAAAACCCTCTCGCCTTTGTGCAATTCTGCAATGTAACCGTCAAATGGTACATAGGATAGACCTGTTTTGTGTGAGCCGTTTACGGCTAGTCCTTTGCGCTGGAAGCCTTATTGGAAATGCTGGATACCTTGTCGGACACAAAATTTACCAAATTAGAAAAATAGTCTTTTATCTGATTTCCCACGGACTTTATACCACCAAACAAACTGTTCATTATTTGTTTTCCTAAATTCTCCATAATTGACGGTACTCGTTTTATCTCGTTGATAATTCCGTTCGCAACGTCTTGAGCCGCCCCTTTTACGCTTCCCAAAAAGATTACGAATTGAGGAAATGAGCCTGTTTATGCCTTTGTTGCCAATACTGGAAAGATTTTCAGGCATTGGTTTTACAGAGTTTAATACGGAATCTAAAACGCTTTTCCCACTTGCTTGCAGTCGGACAGCATAGATTTTATGCCATTTTGCAAAAAGGTCATAGCGCTTTTTCCGAGATTAGCCCAGTTAAACGCACTCCAAACCGACACGATTGCATCGATGATTTTTTGGTGCGTTAGCAATCAGGGTGGGAATCGCTTTAATAATCCCTCTACCAAATAACCGATTATCCGCACACCGGTTGCCAAAATCTGAGGCGCATTGTCATTAATCACATCTGCAAGCGCTGCTATGATTTCCGGCACAATTTCTACAATGGCAGGGATAGAGTCTGCTATCCCTTTTGCAAAGGTTTCCATCAAATCAAGTGCCGCGTTGATTAATCCTGGCGCATTGTCTCGAATACTTTGTGCAAAACCATTGATGATTTGTAGTCCGGATTCGATAAATTTAGGGATATTGCCGTCTAAATATTCGCTCATTTGCTGCAGCATATAGCTCAAGGATTCTACTGCAGCGGGAATCGCTTTTTGATATTTTTTGCGGCAATGTCCGTCCCTAATTCGCCAATCTTATTAAACCCATCATAAAGACCGCCGGTTTGGAATGTTGTGATAATTGACAAAGCGCCTTGTAAAATATCTGCAAAACCCTGCTTAATGTTTGCCACTATCGGCGTGACCATCTTTCCAAACTCGGCAGTTACTTGCTTTAAACTCAATTCTGCGGCTTGCAAAGCTACAATATCCTTGTTATTCTGACGCCACGCCTCTGCCGTTTCCGCCAAGCCCTGCTTTGCTAGCTCTTGCATGACCAAATTTACGCGAGCCGCCTTGTCTGGAGCTGCCTCTAATGCTTCATTAAATTTATCCTCACTGGTTCCGGCCCAGTTTAATACATCAGCAAAAGTGCCTGTTACTTGCCCGGCTTGGATTGTTTCGTTGATAGATTCGGCAAGGCCGTCAATCGGGATACTATCACCATAAGTAGCCCACGCGCCGATAGCTGCGTCTGTTAATTTGGTAAGTTCCGTCTGTTCCAATCCTAATGCTTGCAGGTTAGCTAAAGCAGTAGCCGCCTGTTGGTCGTCTCCAATGATACTGTATAGCTGTTTAAAAGATTCGGAGGTTTCCTCTGTGGTATAGCCAGCTTTTTGACTTGATGTAGCCAATGTACCGGTTATTTTCCGAAACTCCAGTGTTTCTTCCACCAGGCTTGAGATAGCGCTTGCCATGCCCTGCACCGCTCCGGCAATAGCTCCGCCCAAAAAGCACCTTTTAAGGATTCTGCAAAAGATGAGGTATTTCTATCAGCCTCCTCCATTTCCTGCGACAGATCTTCCACTTCTTCCGCAGCTTCGCCCGCGCCGTCTTCTAGATTTCTGAGTTGTCTTTGCATGTTGCGCAAATCTACATTCGTAGCATTAATTTGGGAGCCTAGTTGATTAACAACTGTAGCCTGCCGGTTAAAAGCTTGTTGGGCTCTACTAGCTTCTACTGAGTTTTCACCAAACTCTCTGTTTGCACGTTCTAATTCCTCTCCTAAGGACGCCAATTTACTGTTTGCTCTATCATATTGGCTGGTTAAAAGGCTTAATTTTTGCTCTTGCGCTGTAATAGAGCGCTTCAAAACCTCTGTTTGTGCTGCAACTGCCTCTTCGGAATCTTCCATGTCTGCAAAAGCAGACGTTACATCCCGCATTTCAGAATTCAAGTTTCTAATCTGCGAATTAATCGCGGACAAGGATGTTCTAAATTCCCGCTCACCTTCAACGCCTATGCGAATTCCAACATCAGTTGCCATTCGTTTTCGCCCCCCGCTTTCCATAAGAAAAGCCGCCCAAAAAGGACGGCTACGGAATGTCTGGTATTACAATTTCATCGTAGTTTTCTTTATCTCTCATGGTTTTTAATTTTGCGCCCTCGTTCCGTATTTTTTCGATTGCTACCAAGTCCATAAATGTGCCGTAGTCCAGCCACATAAATTCATCGATGGTAAGTCCGATTTTGAGCGCATAATACAAATACCACGCTGGAGCTACTCCCCCGACGTGGTATCCTGATTTTTGCTGGTTCCAATTCAACTTCTTGCTTCGCGCTGGCAGATAAGACATCAAAAATGTTCTCTCTAATATCAAACAAAGTGCTGATATCGCACAAATCCTGTAGTTGCTCTACAGATAATGCTTTGTTATGGTCAAGACCATTTTTCTCCGCATACCGCTCCCCTGCTTTCATAAGCGTGCTTAAAATCCACATACTTTCATCGATTACAGCAGACAAATCGCTTTGGCTCAACGCTTCATCGATTTTGTCCATGCCGCCAAAATGTTCATTCATTTCTTTCATAACGTAGATAGGGGCAGCACAGCAGGTACTCTCTTCCCTCAATTTTAAGTCTGGTTATTTTCATAGGTTACTCCTTAAAAGTCGCTTTTATTTTCATCAAGTGCTTGTGTGGACACGCCAGCAGCAGTGATATTTAATCTGGCTTTGATATAGGTATCTGCGGCTGCTTCTGTGTTAAAGGTGCATTCCCGTTTCCACATATGAGTTGAGGTACCGTCTTTCATGATTGTTCCGGATAATTCCGATGTCTGCCAATCAATGCTTTCCCCTTGAGTGGTGGCCGCGTCATTCGGAACGGAAAACATAATTTTTGTCAACACTACCGCACGCCACTTTGTAACGCCAGCGACTTTTTTCTTGATGATAAAGCCAACGCCCAAATAAGGGATGACCTGCGTATCATCGTAAATTAATTCTTTTAGGCCTTCCTCGTCAATTCCAGTAATATCTTCCAAAGCCTGCTCTTTGATGCCTAAAATCGCTTTAGAGACTTCCTGTGATAATTCATCCGTAGATAAGGTCATGGTGCCGCCGGAGAATTCTCTGTCTGTTTCTGCGATGCCGTTGTCTGCGTAAAGATTATTATCTTCGCTGCTTTCAATTTCTACGCTTACTTCTGTCATTTTGCCAAGAGTCCCGCCGCTAGAATAGGTTACCGCCCCGTTGTTTTCCGCATAAATTGCATATTGTGGTTTTGATACGCCAATAATTGCCATTATCTTCTACCCTTTCAATTGCATGTATTCTCTCATCAATCTTCATTTTCATTTTTTCTGCCGCCAGCCGTTTAGACTGGTTTATGGCTCGTTTAAAAAACGGCTGTTTGCTGCTAAACGATGTTCCGCTCTCAAAGATACGGGCCACCATAGCATTGGGCTGGCCCTGCGGCCAGCGAGCGCTTTTTAAATCGTTATAGCCATCAAAGCCGATTTTTACGTTGATAAAACCGTTGTCGTTGCGCATGGTTGTAATGCCCAAGCTATCTTTTAAGGCTTGTTTTTGGATTTCACGCCGCTCTGTTTCGTATTTAGACGGTCCTTCTGTGCGGATTCCGGAGATTTGTGTCCTGACTGCATCGGCAACAATCTTGGCTCCTTCATATACGCCGGATTTTTATAATGTCCTCCGATTCGTTCTGCAGCTCCCTGAGTATTCTTTCATAATCCCCAAAACCTTCCAACTTAATGGTTGCCATCAAACCACCTCCCAATACCATTCATGGTGATAAAATCCGTTTCCTCCTCATACTGGAATGAATTGTAATACCACGCGATACCTGCAGCTTCTAGGGCCTGTTCAAACGCTTCTTTCCATGGGTCAAACTCTTGCTTGGTAAAAAGGTCTGTGCTGCCCGTTACCGCTCTTTCTGCATGCAAGTCGTCTGCCTCTAAGTCATTGGCACCGTCTTCTTGCCACACAAAATAACGGTCAGATTTCATTTTTTTTTTTGTGGCTTACCTCATCCGTTACCGCTCTATGCGCTGCGATAATTTTTTCATACCATTTCATGATTTTTTTGCACCACCTTAGACAAGGATAAGTCCATACAGGCCGGATAAATGTTTTGCACCGTCTGGATTTGCTCAATGCGGTATTGGCCGCCGTCTTCTGTTTCTGCAACGTCCTGTGTATTTACGCTATCCATGCGAGGGCAGCGCAGCACTCTGGCAATCTCAATATTGGCTTGTTTTGCCGTGTAGTATCTTGTAATGCCTGTGCGCTGTTCTTCATAGCGCAATATAGCCTTTTCTTTCAATCGCTGTTTTGGCGCGTATCCCGGAACGGAGATATCTTCCGTTTCATAAATTTTTACAACGCCGCTGTTAAAAGACTGGCTTACCTCATGACTGGGCCTGTTCGGCTTCTTCCACATAGGCCGCCACCTGCCTTTCATTGCGCATAGATAACAGCAAAGACAGGTAGTTATTCTCAAACACATCCAGCGCGTCGTCTCGCATATAACGGGAGTATTCAAACAGCAGCGTTCTTGCTGCGCCGTCTGCTATATAATCCATCTCTGCCCCCGCCTTACCGTTTAGGTACATCATGCCGGATGCAATAATGCCACTGACCTTTTTTATCAGTGGCATCGTCGTCCCATGTAATATTGAGATAGTTTTTTACATCATCCAGCAATCCATCGGGCAAATCTCTTCTGTTTGCCGCCATAGTTTACTCCTTGGTTACGGTTACGGTATAGGTTTTGGTGGTTACGCCATCCTCCGCCGTTACCTTTACGGTCAAGGTATTGCTGCCGCTAGACCATGTCGCAGCCTCTCCATTTTCGATGGTGGTGCTGCCTACTTTGATTTCTGCGGTTGCGCCGGAATCTGCTGTGACTGCAGTAACCGTATTGGTGGCATTGGTTGTGGTGGCCGTGTAGCTTGTCGTGGCCGCATTAAACTTAGGGCTTAAAGTCAGGCTGCCAATAGACAAACCGCTCAATTCGGCATTATCAGACTTTGTCGTATCGACTACTGATACTCTGTAGGAGGCCGGCTGCAGTTTGGAAATATCCAGATATAAAAAGGCGTTGTTATCTAATGGCATGCCGTTGCCGTACAGTTTAATCAAATACACTCTGTTATCTTCCAAAAATTGATACTGGTCGCTGTATTCAATTTGTCCATCTTTCGACATGCCAACCGGCGCAAAATACCGCTTTGCCAAGCCAAATACCGCTGTCCCGATTGGTACGGCAGCAGACTGGATGATATCTGTCGGATAGGGCAGCACATCGCTTCTGTAGGTTCCGTCTGGAGCCAAGATAGTAGTAGCAGGCATAATCTTCTGTTAATAGTCTGTCGGATTTACGAGCAAAATCACATCAGACACGGTTCTCTGGTTTCCTTTTTCTGTCACAGAGATTTTGCTCAAAAGATTCCCCATTGTTTTTACAGACAAATCCGTTACCGCAATTTTTTCTTTCTCTGGATAAACGCCGCCTGTCACAGTAACGCCGTCCCCTACCTGTCTTGTCATACCGATTGGTTTTCCATTGCCATCGCCTTTTACAATGGCAACTTCTAAGCCATTGGCCAGCGCTTCATACAGCACCTGCCGCACGTAGTTGTCTAACCACACAGGCCCTAAATCCAACATAGCTTTGCAGACTGGCATAAAGGCCGACAATTTGTACATACCGGTTTCAATTTCTTTGAATCCGGACATCAATTCTTTGATGATTTCATCGCACAGAGCGCCCCATGTGGCTTCTTGGTAGTCGTTTGTATTTACCAGCATTTTGATAGCGCTGTTGGTCGGCGTAAATGTAATTTTGGATAACAGCGGATGATTTGTCCGCAAATCCTCAAAAACGCTGTCAATAACGGTTTCCGGCATTACTACACTTAAATTAGACAACGCCTGTTTCGGATTTTGGCTGCGCAGCGCGTCGCTCAATGCCTGATAGTACTTTGTTTCCTCGCTGGTAAGCTGCCGCACCCCTCTGCTGGCTAAAACCTTGCTGTCTGTTTCGCTGACCATGTCTGCATAGTCTTGGCGTACAGAGTCGCCAATGGATTCGATCATCTGGTCAAATGCCACAGCAAAGCCAGCAGCATCATTATCGGCCAACGCCTTTTTGCATGGCCGCTCTCAATTCTTCTCTTGTAGTTAAGTCATTACTCTTCATGTTCTTGCTCCTCTCAATTTTGGGTATTTAAAAAACCGGCCAAAGTCTGCATCAGGCTCTGTTCCGGTTTTGGTTCCTGCTTTTGTAATTGTGTTTGTTGCAGTAAATGCAGCTGTTCTGCTAACTCTTTCACATCAATCTGCGGCGGTGCTGTTCGCGCTGTCATTTTGGCAAATACGGCTTTCTTTGCGCTTTGAGCCGGCTTGTCACTTTCTTCTGTACTTCCGATTGATGTTGCAAATCCCCAGGACAGCGCGTCAGCCGGCAGAATCCAGCTTTCCTTGTCCATCAAAGCTTTTAATTCTTCTTCTGTAATGCTAACGTGAGACAGATAAGCGTTGATAGATGCCTGGTTGATGGTATCTAAATCCTCTGCCTGTTTGCGCAGCTCGTCGGGATTGCCTATAGCATAAGTCCAGGCGTTGTGGATCATCAGCAAGGACGATTCGTTCATAACGCGTTCCTCGCCGGCCATAAAGATGACCGAAGCGATAGAGCAGGCAAAGCCATCGCAGACAGTAGTCACTTTGGCTTTGTGCCGCTTCAGCGCGTTATAAATGGCTAGACCTTCCGCAACCTCGCCGCCATAGCTGTTGATATAGACATTGATTTTGTCCGCATCCAACGCCGCAAGCTGCTGCGAAAGATTATAGGCAGACACATCGCCTTCACGCCATGGCCAGCTAGTGATATTGCCATAAATGTTCAAATCCGCTGTGCGCTCATTCTGTGTCAGCTGGTAAAACTGTTTCATCTTGTTCACCTCCTCCCGCTGCTGATAAGGCATCAGCAATTGTGGAATAGTTCTTGGTAATCATGTGCTGGTTTGCCCAATCCTCGTTGATTTCTTTTTGCCCAGCTGCCCGCCGCACTTCGTTAATGCAAAACGCGCCGGAACTGATTAATTTATCTACGTTGTTCGCATTGGCAAACAAATCAAAGTGGATTAAGGTCGATGTGTCAATGCGCAGGTAATTCCCTCTCTGCCATTCCTTTAAGCCGTAACGCTTGCGGTTGATTTCCTCCTGCAGTTGGTCGCATAATGGGTCAATACAAAGCGTAAGCCAGCGGTTAAATGCATCTGAGGTTCCCGCAATTTCTCCAGACAATAACACCGTCGGGATATTAAAGGCACGGGCTGTAAAATCAAAAATGTCATCATACATGGCTCGAATATCCCTGCTGTCCTTGCTGCTGCCTGTACTCATGTTTTGATAATCATAACCATCAAACTCCGGCAGGATTGCATTTTCTGATTGCAAAAACGGCTTGATTTGCGCTTCCATCATCGCCTGAAATTGTTTCTCCCAGCCATCGCCGCCTTGCGCCATCTGTGAAACGTGTACTTTCCAGTGCTGGCCGTTTTCAAAACCAAATATCTTTTGTGCCGCCCCAATCATTTTCCCATAGCTTTCATAGAGCTGGTCTAAAAACCCGTTTAACGTCCCTGTTGTTAAGCGTTAAATGCATAACCTCATGCTCACGGAAGGTCTTATTGTAAGCGAAATCTCCTACCGTAACGCCGGTGTACTCGTTTTCTTTAGACGGATAATCACCGTTTTTCACAAAACTATCCGCAATAGCCAGCCTTTCCATGCCATCAAATCCCTTTGGTACTGATGATTAGCACTTCATTTTCCGTGTAGAGCTTTGCTATCAGCTTGTGTAAAAAGGCTGTGCTGTTTTGGTTAATGTTAGGTTCGATGTTCCAAAGATAGCCTCTGGCCCCTGCACTTCCTCATTGTTCCGGTAAGTGCGGAATTCGCATTTCCCCAAGGCGTTGCCGATGGTATTCACGCAGGTTTGAAGGCCAAATCCCGCAGCGCGTACTCCTGTGCCAGCTGAAACAGTTCACTGCAAACGATAGCGCTATCTATCTTTTGCGTGGCAGATGTCTTATCGACAAGCCACTTAAAAAAATTAATTGCCACCCTCTCACCTCCTTAAAATGGGCATAGAAAAGGCACTTACCAATTTTGATAAGTGCCTAAAAAATAAATACAGGAACTTTCGGCATCTCGACCGGCTGCCCTGTACCAAGGGCCGGTTCCACTACCATACTGGCCACCAGCGCCATAAAAGGGTCTGTTTTTCTGCTCTTTGCTTCAATTTTGGCGTAGATAAAATTGCCAGTATCGCAGCCTGCGCTTCTACTAGCCCGCACTCGTTTGGTGTTATTGACCGCCCATCTAAGGTGCGGCACGTCTCCCCAAGTGAATAAATGCCGGTTAAAACACTCCTGAATCACCGGTTCTACTTGCATAATATCCGGTGGACGCACCAGTTTCACCCTTTCTTTGTCCTTAGCATCAAAACCAATGCATTTTAAACTTTCAGAAACAAGCGTATATCGGTGGTTATCCAACGCCAACATCTTGATATTGTAACACTGCATTGCTTTCGCAATATATTCTGCAATCAAGTCCGGATGAATTGATACATCATCCACCACAGTAACATGCCCCTGCGCCGCCCAATCCTTCCATGGGGCCTTTATGCGGCTCAATGTTTTGGACTGTAAACACATCCATGCGTGGTTGATGTCATAGCGCTCATCCCCTCGTCTAAAGTGTAAATTTACCGCCGCCCAGTCGGATAGTTCGGCGTAGTCAATGCCTACGGTGCATGTCCAGCCCGTCAAATCCGGCAGCGGTTTGTTAGTAGCGGCGATGTTGTCATACTCTGTAACCGCAATCTCGCTATTGCTTTTTGGCAGATTAAAGCGTTTTGTGAACAAATTCTGTTTTACGTTTTCATCGTAATCCTTTTCCAAAAACTCTTGCTCGATTTGAGTTCTTAAATCCGGAAGATAAAACAAGGAAGGATTAGCTTTAACCCATGCGCTACGGTCTGAGGCTTCTTCCTCGCTGTCTAATTTGTAGAGTAAGGGGCAAAGCCTGGAGTTTTTAATTTCGCCGCTTAAAACGTCGTTTGCTATGCGCAGGCGGTCATCCAGTACCCCGTCTCTCACGTATCCGTTTGTGGTAATAGAAAAAATTCTGCTATGTTTCCTCTTGCCAAACCCTGACTTAAAAAACACCAAGGATTTCGCTGTTCTCATATTCGTGGATTTCGTCAAAAATCAGACAGGCCGAACGCTTACCATCCTTTGTTTTGGCGTTTGATGTGTTGTACTTGATATAGCTGCGCGTCTTTAGGCTGGTAATGACCTCTTTTTGTCTTGTAAAAAACTTCTTGGATTTCTCCCAAGTATCTTCCAGCATTTGATAAATGTCATCAAACGAGGTCTTCGCCTGGTCTTCAGAGTTTGCAATAATATCCACGTTGTAGCCGGAAACACCATGGTACATCGTTGTTAAATACCATGCCACACCAGAAATAAAACCGTTCTTTCCGTTGCCGCGGCCCATCATTATCAGAAATTCACTGAACACCACTGTTTCATCGGAACGATAATAGCAGTGTATGAGTGCGATAATAAACTTTTCCCACGGAAAAGGCTCATCTTAAAATAACGTTCAATCAACTCAATGGCCTTTTCTGTCTTTTTCGGTATCTATCAGCACATCGTCATTATTTAGCTTGCCTTTGATGTAAGCGCAGGCCAAATGCATTTCTTTCGATGCCGGCGTGTCTCCGCTTTCTATGGACCTGATGTAATCATCAATGTACTTACATTTCGTCATCTTCCAAATCACCTGCCTGTGCAGGCTTGATTCCCATTGCGTCCAGCAGTTTAATCATTTGCATGTTGACCTTGACCAATTCGCCCACCGAATCATTCTTGCGCTTGTTAATGGTGCCGGTGTTTGATTCATAGTCAATGACAGCCCCCCGCTTTTTGATGTCAGCAGCCAATAGATTTTTGGTATCCCATAGCGACATATAGTCGCCAACCAAGTCCTTGTAGTGCTCTCCGACTGTGCCGTTGCGTTCCAACTGGTCCAGCAGGTCTTTTTCGATTTGATTTCTTAATTTCAATAATTGTTTTTTATTCATATTTTCACCTCATTTCCCACGCATAGAGCAGAATCCCTCTTTTGTCGGGAACCCACACGACAAAGGGCCTGAGCCCCTAATCCCGTTTTTCTGACCGGGGGGATTTGTTCTTTTTACGCGCAAGCCCTCTCTGTATCCATCGGCAAACCCAGCTTTATAGCCATCTTTATAATCCTCTGTACTATTGCTCCTTTTTGGAGGTAATGCCATCGGCTTTGGTGCTGGAGGCACGTTGCCCTTGCATTTAATAATCGTCACGCTAGTCCCATCTTTCCTCATTTACAAATCCCTCCTGCTCGCTCGGCCTATACTGCCGCTGACTCTCTGGGTGCAATTCCTCATGACACTGTTTACACACAGTAACCAGTTGCCGCTCATCCCCGTCCCATATAGCCAGTGCCAAGTCCGGCCTATCTTTCAGGTGCTTGACGTGATGCACAATCTGCCCTCGCCTGTACCTGCCCTTTGTCTTACACAACTGACACTCGCAATGGTCCATGTGCAAGACCTTTTCGCGCAGTCGTTTCCATTCTGCCAGTTGGTAAAAATTGTTTGTCTTGCCCTCATCTATCAAACGTTGTATCTCCTTTATTTGCATTGTTATCACCGCCTATACAAAAAAGGACAGCCATAATGACTGTCCCTCAATGGAGTGTATGATTTGTACCTCTCGGCCAAAAATTCCACGCTATCATTTTAGCACGTTTATAAGTGCCTGAAAGCTCAACTTTTATTTTCAGTATATTCTCAATTTGTGAGCCACTAAGGAAACGAACTTTGATTTTTCTCTTTTCCATGTTGCAAATGAAGGAACCATCTGTCCATACTCGTTCAGCGGGAACCGCATGCCATACAAAATATTATTCATAATCCCGTCCCGCATGTCCGCCGGAATTGTAACCATCACATCTTGTATAGCGTTAATCTCTGCCTCCAAGTCCAACAACTTCGCCGCCTTTTCCTCCAGCGCACTGCCAACCGCTCCGCCTTTTGGCAAACCGTCATAGCTTGTAGCTCTCACGCCCACATCCCGCTTTAATTGCTCGTACTCGCAAACCATCCGCGGATAATCCCTGATGGTAAATATCGTCCGATTATAAGCGCTAACTGGCATTGTCCTCACTCTTGGCATTCTGCGCCTCCTTTTTCCTTTCCCCAATCCGTTTTAGTTGTCTATCAATTTTTAATTCCGTGACATCCAAAACCTCATCTCCACATTCCATCAAATAGACTAATTGGCAAACAACTAACTGTACATCGGCTAATTCCTCTACAAGATTAGCGTAAGCCGCTCCTAAGTTCATTGATGTATCATACCCCTTGCCCTTCGTTCTGTTGTATTTCGCCGCAGCCTGAATCAGCTCTCCGCATTCCTCGACAACCTGATTAAGTTGCGCATCAAACTCATAATAGTCTGCAATCTGCTGCAGCTTTCTCTCCATTTCATCGATATTTCGCACCCTCACACCTCTACAATCTTAATCCCGTGCCGCCATAACATCAGCTTGCGCTTGATGATGTATTCCCGCGTCCGCTTGCCTTTGACGTCTTCCACCACCATTTTGCCGGTGTCGGCCACATAATACACAAAAAATCCGCTTTGTACTTGCAGGCTCGCTCTCCGTCCTGTTTGGGGATTAGTTCAAACTCTACCTGCATGCTCAGGTCGCGTATTTTGCCCGCTCGTTGTAGCATTTTCAACTCAAGTATCGTTCTCCTCTTTGCGGCTATGGAAGGTGATACCGTCAATCTCCGTCTTCCTGTTGCGATATTTGTTCATGTGTCCATCCCTCCTGCTCCATTAACTGATGCATAACTCTGCTGATATTTCGTTTCGTAGCAGTCGGCGAATAAATCCACATTTGCCGGAAACTTGGAAAATCATAGCAATAAAACTTCCGCAGTGGACACTTTTGTGTGATACACTTTCTGTCATGCCTTTTACACAGCTCCATTGCATACGCTTCCAGTTTCTTACTCGGTTTTGGCATCCTCGCCCACCTCCACAAAGCAGCATACATGGCCGGCAATACAAATCAAGCACTCATCGCCAATCCGTTCCTCGTTAGCTCTCGCGCAATGATAACAGGGCTGTGTGCCTGCATATTTTCTGATTTCATTGCGCAATCGTCATTCTCGCATTTATAGCAATCCAAGGCCATAAAAATCAACCTCCATAAAGTTTTTTGCAAAAATTTCTTCCTGGCTTATGCCGTGCTGCCGTTTGAATTCGTGCTCTTCCAGCTTCTGTAGGCTGTCGATACCGGCACGATTCCAGTTTCGGTATATGCCATCGATGTACTTCCAGCTCAATTTATCCGCCGCAGCTGCCTGCTCAAAGGCATACTCTAACAAAGCCGCCTTCTGCTGGTCGAAAGCAGCGATTGATTCACCGTTTGGCAGCTCCGTCCTGACATACACATAGCCAAATACCTTCTGCACATCGGTCTTGTTGGGCGGCTTTTGCTTAAACTCTGCGCATAAGTGTTCCGCTAAGGCTTCCACCTTCCGGATTTCAGCCTGCGTGGTAGGATAGCCGTCTTTGCCAAAAGATACAATCTGGCTGCTGCTATCACGATGACGACCACACGCGCACGCGCTGTCGTTATTTATGTCTTCGTAGTCGTCAGACGAAGAAGACATATCATTCTCATTATCAATCTCATTCTCATATTCAATGTCATTGTCATTATCAGCTTGTTTTGCTTTCGTTTGCTTAGCAAAAATAGCATTTGCTTGTTTTGCTTCTTCATTTTCGCTTTTGCTATGTTTGCTTTTGCCACCTTTTGCCCCGGCTGCCGCTCTCTTGGCGCATGTTTCCTGGTACTTTTGATTGTCTACATCCAATTGCTGTTTCATGACAGACCATAGCATGGCCACAACAGGGTCCTCTATCGCTACTTCGCCCATTGCCTGATAGTCAAAGATGGCTTTCATCAGCTGCCCAGCCTGTTCATTATTCAACATATTGATTTGTTCCCTGTAGCGGGTATATAGCACAAAGCTGCTTTTTGTCAGCCATTTCAACTACCCCTTCCTAAAACGGCAAGTCGTTATCATCAAACATGACCTCTTGGCCTAAGCCCTCATAACTGCTACCGCCGCCGCTATGAGTACCACCGCCAGAATTGCCATTTCCACTGTTACCTTTACTATCATTCTTGCTCCCCTACAAACTCCATCTGTTCCACGACTACCTCTGTCACCCAGCGCCGCTTGCCGTCGTCACCTTCATAGCTGCGCACCTGCAGCCGTCCTTCCAAGGCCATCTGCTGGCCTTTCGTAAAATAGTTGGCTACAAATTCTGCAGACTTATTCCACGCTACACAGTTGATAAAATCAGCTTCCCTTTCCCCGTTCTGGTTGGCAAACCGGCGGTTAACCGCCAGTGTAAAACTAGCTACCGCTGTGCCGGACTGGGTATAGCGCAGGTCTGGATCCTTGGTCAAGCGACCAATCAATATGACTTTGTTCATCTTCTTCTGCCTCCTGATTTTGCAACTGTTCGAATAATCCGATTACTTGCAACGTCTATTCCAAATATCATCAGCCTTTTCTGGCAGCGCTATGCAACAATCCGAATCAAAAGAAACCATTGCACCGCATTTCTTTTTATCTAAGCACTCATAAAGCATAATACCGCCGAAACCAACCCTTTTCCTTATCTTTCCGCCACAAAACGGACAATGCTTTAAATTGTCCATTCGCTCAACACCTCCATCGTCATATAGCCCGCCGCAAAGGACAGGGCAAACAATACCGCAAGCGATATGATTAGCTTTTTCATGCTTCCGCTTCCTCTCCTGGCATCAATGGCTTTTCTAGTTTATACATTCCTGTATCAGGGTCTATGTCTATCGCACATTCATCTTTTAGTGCTTGTGCAATATCATAAATGGACAAACCTTGCCATTCGCCATGTTGCTTTTCTATTTCATCATTTTCCATGTAATCATGCATAAAACTGTTAAATATCTCCCGGAAACGTTCCAGACGCTTTGTCCCAAAGCCAAATTCTTTGTGCAAAATCCACATTGCCAATATTCCACAACGAGAATATCCTAAATTAAAGCCCATATCCGTTGACCAGCGAATGCGTTTATTGATAGCGGCTGTCATTTCCATGTCTTTCATATGCCAGAAGTTACGGGCAGCCGTACCGCCACCCTTTGGCTTTTTATTCTTAGCCATGTTTTTCGTCTCCCATTACTAGATGATACCTCCAAAAAATACAGGCTGATTGTTTTATCCAGCAGCCAACAGTTCATGTGGCAATCCTCGCATACTAGGCCGCCCACCATGGGGCAGCCATGTGCGTGGTGCATTTCTTTACCGCAAACCGGACAGATAAGCTCAGCCATTGGCTTCTGCTTCAACAAACCATCACCTCTACACCAGATAACGCTTGTATTTCCCGTTTAAAATCGTCTGCCAGACTGTTGTGGTCACTTAAATGCAATAAGTACACCTGCCGCAACGTAGGCTGCTGATTTGCTTTTTAAAAACTCTAACGCTGTATCAATGCTCATGTGCGTTTCTAATATCCGCTCCCGCAATCCGTCTGAAATTACACCATCCAACACATTCTGCCGCATGATGGCTCTGTCATGGTTCGCCTCAATCATGATGTGCGTAAGACCAGAAAAGCAGTATTTGCAATAAGCCGTGTCTGTGATATAGACCAGCTTTTCACCGGTCTCTCTGCTGGCTACCAGATAGCCATAATTCGTCACATCATGCACCAATTCAAAGGGCATCACAAGCAGACTTCCAATCTCAAACTGCTGTTGCGGCTGCACTACTTTAAATCGGTGTCCGTGCGCACCAATTTCCTGCAAGGTGTCAGCAGATAAATATATATTTAAGCCGCGCTCTGTCAGCTTTAGAGCCGCTTTGCTATGGTCTTTATGGCTGTGACTGAGCAGACACCCCTTGATTTCATGCAGCTTATACCTGCACGCTTCTTGTATCTTTTTCAACGGTATCCCAGCATCCAAAAAGGACGCTGGTTATACCATCACTTACGAAATAAGCGTTTCCATCACTGCCGGAAGCTATCACTGTAATATCCATCAGAATTCATACCCCGCGCTCGTGGCCGCCAGTTCTGCTTCTGCCTCCATCATAGCCTGTTCTATGCCATCCGCTTCCGCCTCGTTGTCCAGTTCACGATAATCTGCTTCCAGAATTTCACCTGTTTCCATATCTACATCAAGAGGCACCTGATTTGCCTGTTCTTCAATCTCAGCTTCCATAGAAATTGTTTTCATATCACCGCCAGAAGCCTTTGCTCTCTGGATAATCAAATTGCTGTCATCGGAAGCATTGATAATGTTCTTACATAACCGATTAATGACTGTCTTTTTCGCCATTTCCTGCGTAAACTTTCCATGTACCGTATCCGGCAAAATATTGCCCGTTTTCGCATCCACCGGCTTTTTCATCTTTGTCTGCATCCAAGCCTGCTTGATTTCCTCAAAAGTCATGATAAGACTTTCTTCCCGATTGTCCCGATAAACGATAGTTCCATAGGCTGCAACAATTTTCTGCTTATCGACATTTTCAAGTTTTTGTTTATGCTTCGTGATGATTGTTTTTCCACGATGTTTCTCATATTCAAATTCATCATCGGCATAAACGACATCAGCCAACACTTCCATAACATCCGGTTTAACACTTTTGATAACATGAATTGTTCCAAAGTAACTGCGCTGGCAGGTCAGGTTCTTGCCATACGGAATAAAATAGCATTGCTTTTTTAGCAGGATTAAGCCCTTTGTACAACCATATCCAACAAAGAATTGCCAATACTGTCTTTACTGCAGGTTGCCAATACAGGCTTATTATCCTTATCCTTTGTGTCCTGCAAAATCAGCCAGGCAGATTTCAAAGCATTCTCTGGACTGTAATTGGTGGGAAAATGGATTTCCCGTTGTTCTGAAACTCCCTGATTTTATTGGTTACTGCATCAACCACATCTTTTTTCATAATTGCTAATTCATTTGCCATCACGCACACACTCCTTAAAATTCTATTCCTATGCAGTCACCGGCCATCTGTACCGGTTCTGTGATATTCATTACAGCTCCTTCACCTTCCACCTCAATCCGCAACACTGTATCGGCAGCATTCACAATTAGCTGAATGACCTGGCTGTCAATCTGCGGCAGGCTGGTGTAGCTTTCAGCATTATCAATAAATACCGGCAGGCTCATATTCCAGTAGCGGCCCAAAGTATTGATAATTTCTAATCCCGCATACATACGGGAGCCTGTATTAGCCTGATTATACGGTACTAGCATTTGTTCTCCGTCCTGCTCACAAGGTATCATCACTTCGCAGCATTCGGTATACCCGCCGTTAATCTGCTGTTCAAATAATTTAAACCGCACATGCTGAAAATGACTGTTAAATTGTCTGGTAAGCATTTCAATTTTTGCAGTTATGAATTTATCACACAGGTTAATCTTATATTCAGCCTGTTCTAAATTGGCTGAAACACGCTGTTCCTCTTCTTCCAACTCCACAATCCGGCGCTGGCACTGTTCATTGGCGTCTAATATGAAAAAGCTGTTGCTGTAAACTGGTAATCTGCTGTTTCTTCTCCGTAATCTCCCTCATAAGACCATCCAACTGCGCTGCAACTGCCTGATTACCGGAGCGCAGTTGTTCCTCAGTATCTTTCATCTGCTTCTGTATCGACTGATAGACCTCGCTATTTTCAAATTTAGGAGCAAATTTCTGCTGTTCCTGCAGCCTTTCAATCTGCTCTCCACCGGTCGCAATCGCTGTTTCCATTTCATCGATTTCCGCCTGCTTTGTGGCCATCTTCCGTTGCGCTGCCGCAATCATGTCTTTGTTACAATGCTCTTTACCGTATTGGTTCAATCGTTCCAGCTTCTGGCTCTTATCCAGATTAAACTTCCGCTTTGCCGCTTCCACCTTTTCTGTCGGCAGTTCCTGGCCGCAGGTAGGACAAATCGTGCTGCCTGTCCACTGCTCCTGCTGCACTGCATTATATTCACGGGCTGTTCTCTCTATCCTCATTCAGCCGCTTTTCTTCCAACGCTAGACTGCGATATTCCCGTTGTAACCGTTCCAAATCAATCTTATAGGCTGATACACTACTACGTAACTTTGAAAGCTGCTCAGCATAATTGTCTGGATTATCCGTTATAAATTTCTGCCGTTCTTCTGCCAATCTGGTTTGCAACTCTACCAATCGTGCTTTGCTTTCAGCAACAGCATTTGGTATTGATATCTGCTGCTTTTTTCTTCTTCCAGACCGCTCACCATCTGCTGCAATACTTCAATTTGTTGTTCCAAATCGCCTCTTGTGTACTCTGCTGGACGGAGCCGTTTCGTTGTTTCATCAATCCGTACCGGAATATCCTCTAAATCCTTCAGCAGCTTGCGCCGTTCTTCTTTGGCTACTTTTAATAGCTGTTCGGTGGTGTACCGGGTGCCATATTGCATGAGATAATCTCTTAGTGGCTCTAATTCCTGCCGACTGCTGATGATATCATCAGCAGATAATGCACCGCCTACCACATCCAGCATGATTTCACGCCGTTTTTGCCATGAAAGCGCTGCTGCAAAATAATCAGGCATAGTCAATATTTTCAGTTTTTCTTCATCACAGATAGATTTGACTGTTGCATCATATTCTTTCGCTTTAGCCGGTACGCCATTAATGTAATACTCCGTCGTGTTACCCTCGAACACGACATCGCCAGTACCCTGTTTTTTCGTATGTTTTTCTGATAAGATACGGGCCAGCGTTAGTTGGCTGCCATCATCCAGCAAAAGACGCCTTCCACGCCATGGTCCAGATGGTGCTTTTCCTGACCGGCACCATCCAACGTCTTCGGCAAAAAATTCTTCTCTCCGGTGGCAGATTTGCCGAATAACAGCCAGGTATATGCATTGTATACTGTTGTCTTGCCTGTGCTGTTTTTGCCGTAAATAGCGGCATTTCTGCCCTCTGGCGTAAATTCTAAATGCTTAGCAGCACGAAAATTATCTAATGTCAATTTCAGTAATTTCATACCTTACCGCCCCTTTCAACCTACATGAATTAGCGGAAGAAAGACAATCTCTTGCCGCTGTTGTTCTACAATTCGTTCTAACTCTAGTAATACACTGCGCAAAATACCTGCTTCTTTGCACCTGCAGCTTTCAGCGATTAGTTCCAGAGCGCCAATCATCTCCTGGCTTTCGCCCTCTGCCACTTCTCCCCGCCGGATAGCATTTGCAGCTTGATTGATATATCTTTCAATGGTCATATTTGGCGCTGTAGCCACCATCACTCGCAACTGACCAATCAATGCATGATTCACATTTTCCATTTGACATTTTCCCTTTCATAATCTAAAATTTAGTTGAGTTATTTCTGCTGCCCCTTGCTAGAGTTCCCGCTCTGCTGGGGCATTTTCTTTGATTCCAGTTCAGCCAATAGACTTACTTGCATCCCGTCTATTGCACAGAGCTTATCTTGCAAAATATTCAGAATCGTTCGTGTTCTGCTAGTGCATTCTAAGCCATCGACATCCTCTACCGCATATTCCAGCAAATCCTGTGCTATATGCGTTTCTCTTCTGATTTTTTGCAATCTTCCCACTACATCAGCCATCTTATTCATCTCCTTCTAACTGTTCCATCAGTATCACGGTAAAAAACTCTGATACGTTTTTGGTAATACAAGCACTATTGTTATCGGTTTTTACAAAATCAAATTCTTGTAGGATTTCGTTTTCCCATTCTTCGCGCCGCTTTGTCTGTCTGGATACATATTCTCGATAGTTTTTCTGGCCTCCATGAAACTCTGGACAACCTACTATATCAGACAATATATATTCATACATCGCTGCATCGTTAAGGCGTATCACCGCCGTCCTGATTGCACAGCCCTGGTTTACAAATTGCCCTTCTGTTATGATTTCAAAGCCAAATTCATTCTGCGTTCTTTCCATCTTCTTCACCACCTTCCGTTGGTTTGTAAATATTCAACTGCACAAAGCTCCACACTAGCAGCACGCTTGCCGGTGCCAATATCGCGACAGCCTGTCCAAAGATAGAGCGCCACCTTCCAGCGCCACGGCTGCAAGTGTTGCGGCTATCAGGCTGGCTATAAATAATGGTTTAGGGTTCATCTTCTGCCTCCTTTCGCCCCATATCGGGGCGCGATTTAGATAAGAGAAAGACCGGGCGAACGCCAAGAGAGATACTAGCGCCGCAGGCGCTCGCATACCCGGAGCTGGTGACACTGCAGAAGCCAGAAGCGGAATCCCTCCTTTTGTTCTGCAGCCAGCACCACCCCCAATCTCCGTTATCTCCCTGGAAAGCGATGCGATTACGCCGCTTTTTTCATACACGGCCACTGTTCTGCATCGTCTTTTTCGCCATATTCATTTGTTCCAAAAGATTTCTTGTTCAGTGGGGATTCGCAGCAAATCTCCATACTCCATCGGCTGCATGAGGTTGCGGATATTTTCTGGAAATCTATTCAAGATTTCACTGTTCAACGCCTTGCGCAAATCTGATTCCTTGTAGCCACCCTCGTTGCTGCTATTCGCGTTCATCGGATATTCCGTGGCAAGGCAATCTACGCAGCAAAACAGCATACCACTGTCTTCTTTTTCTTGATCGCTCTGGCCCTTATTTTTTCGCCATCGGTCAGAGTAAAACTGATGATGTCACCGACCTTAAATTTGTCTGTTTCTACTTTGATTTTTCTTGTTACCTTCATCCTTTTACGCTCCTTTGTTCCCTAATTCTTTTGCTGTGGCTGTGATTTCGCAGCCGTATTTGTTGGATAATATTTTAGCCAGCGTTTCAAAAAATAGCTGCGCATTAAACGCGCCTTCTACCCTTACACCGTCATACTTGTCCATCATCATTCCTCCTGTCGGAATAGTTTGTCTATTGGCGTGCTGGGGAAATATGTTTGTTGTATCTTGATTGCATCGTCAACGCTAAATTCTCCCGCCTTGCCGTTGATACGCTTGCAGATGGATTGCTGCTGCATACCAAGCAATATCGCTATATCCATCTGCGTCACTCCCAGCAGCCTCATTTCTCTTTTCAGCACCTTGTACATCTTCATCACTCCATATTGTAAATACTTGTCAGATTATATGTTTTGATGTATAATCTCTTTTGTATCTGTATGGCTCGTTAATCTGGTGATACAGGTGCGCCGTCAGCGGGCATTCGGACTACCCGCTGACATTTTATTACGGTTTAATCATTTCGTTTGGCATTACTCTCTAATATTGTTCTTATTTGATACAATTCAATAGGAACCCAAATAATGTAAAAAATCAAGACAATATCAGCAATCATTTCTAATATTTCAGAAATCAATTCCATCACCCCCCTATGCTCCTTTGGCAGCACTATCCTTCAAAGTCCTTGCTAATCTTCATGCTGAGCAATCCCCAGCACGCTGCACTTCTTTTTCGTCTAGTTCTTGCACGCTAGTCACGATTTCGCCGATTAGTGCCATTTTTCTTTGTCTGACATTTTTATCACCACCTCACTTATTGAGTGCACGTGTCCCGTTGAGTGTATTATATCATCCTATTGAGAACATTGTCAATAACTTTTTGTTGACAATGAGAACTTTTTTTGATATCATAAATACATGGGAGGTGTTAAAATGAACGAACGTATAAAAAGAAGTTAGGGTCAAATTGGGATATACTCAAGAAAAAAATTCGGAGAAAAAAATAGGCTCGGCCAGAAATACAATTGCAAACTATGAATCTGGAAATAGAAATCCGTCAGACGCAATTATAAAATTAATTTGCCGCGAGTTTGATGTAAACGAGGATTGGTTGCGTACAGGCGAAGGACAGATGTTTAAGCAGCCGGATGATGATTTTATTACGATGTCAGCAAAATAGAACAGGAGGGTAGTGATTTTATTAAAGAGCTGACAAAGACGCTATGGTCATTAAACGAGGATGAATTAAAGGCTATAAAAATCATTATCGAAAAATTAAAAAATAACCCTAACCTGTGACAAGGCTAGGGTTATAGCAAGGTTATTGTAGGCCTCTTGCATAAATCAAGACGCGTTTGAGGTCTAGCTTGGACAAGGAGGCTAGCACCTCAACAATAGCCTCTATGATTTCTTCTTTGGAATTTTCGATCATGGCAACCTCCTCTCCACAAAGGAAACAAATGTTCTTTGTAAACATATTATAGTACGTTTGTTCCATCTTGTAAAGAGAAAAGTTGTTCCGAAAACGATAATTTTCAAATTATTTCTTGTTAGACAAAAATTAAACTAAAAAAAATCAGTGAAGGGAACACTAACTATGAAAAAAAGAATATCCATTTTACTAACTACCTTAGCAGTCATGTTAATTTGCGCAGCACCGGCTTTTGCAAGCGAGCCGATTTATCTAGAAATTAATGGCACATCGTTACACCAGCAGCCGCACTAGTCATTGAAAACGGAACAACGCTGGTTCCTATTCGCATTATCTCCCAAAATTTAGGGTGTAAAGTAGACTGGGATGCATCTACACAGGGCATCTCCATCACAAAAAAGATGATAAGGTTAACCTTAAAATCGGGAAACTTCTGCAACTGTCAATCTTTGTCTGTCGCTCCCAAAATCTAGATGGTTCCAATCAGATTTATCTCTCAAAATTAAATTGGGGGATGCCGATAGTCGCACAGTTCAGGTTTCTAAAACAAACAATTTTACAAAACCAGATGTGCCAGCAACATCGACGACACCGACTAAGCCTGCGGCTGCAACAACAGGTGAAAAAATGCACTTGCCAAAGCAAATAGCTACCTGAACTTCTCGGCGTTTTCTTACAAAAGCTTGATAGACCAGCTTGAATACGAAGGCTTTACTGCTTCCGAAGCGAAGTATGGGGCTGATAACTGCGGCGCAAACTGGAATGAGCAGGCATTGAGAAAAGCGAAAAACTATTTAGACTTCTCCGCATTTTCTTATTCTGGATTAGTAGGACAGTTAGAGTATGAAGAATTTACTCACGAACAAGCTGTTTACGGCGTTGATAATTGTGGGGCAAATTGGAATGAGCAAGCAGCCAAGAAAGCAGAAAGTTATTTGGAATTTTCCGCATTTTCACGCCAAGGATTAATTGATCAACTTAAATATGAGGGATTCACCGCAGAACAGGCAGAATATGGCGTAAAAGCAGTAGGATATTAATAAAGTGCTACAATTTCAGGTAAAACAAAATAACCACTGGGGATATTGCAAATCAGTTTTGCATATGCTATAATGTGCCTAGGCAAAGGATGAAACACTTGCGAGGTTGTTTCATGTTTACAAGACGAAATCCCCAGTAGTGGCGCTACTGGGGATTTCTTTTTTTGCTTTTTAAGGTCTGTGCTGACCAGGCTAGTTACCGTTTCCACTTACTGTCTAACCATTTGCAAATGTAGTGGCTAGCTACAGTTGCCATAACAGTCAGTAAAAAACTTGCGAGGTCTATCATGTCTACACCCCCTTTCCCGTTACCAGTATAGGGGCGGTAACATTGCAAATTATACCATAAATTTAACCAAATAAAAAGCCCTCTCCTGTTGGCGCAGGAAAGAGCTTTACAAGGTACCGCTAAGCCGCGTTACACCTAGACCACGAACAAGTTAAGTATAGCATAGTTTGGCGGTAATCACAATTAAAAATGAGGTGATTGCCATGCAGAAAACAAAAAATCAGACTTGGTGCGCGTGGCCTTATACGTCCGCGTATCCGGTGAGGAACAGAAAATAAAAGGGCTATCCTTAGAAGCGCAACAAGAGCGTCTGGAAGCCTACGCAAAGGAACAAGGCTGGCTGATTACAGGCACCTATATCGACGCAGCCAAAACGGCCAGAAAGGACATGTATAAGCGCTCCGAGTTTTTGAAGATGATGGAAAGCGTAAAACGTAACGAAGTCGACCTCCTGCTGTTCTGCCGCCTTGACCGCTGGTTTCGGTCTGTGGCCGATTACTATAAGGTCATGGAAGTGCTGGAAGCGCACAACTGCGGCTGGAAAACTGTAGACGAAGAATACGATACGACCACTGCAAACGGGCGGCTATATATCAACGTTAAACTATCCATTGCCCAGAATGAGGCCGATATCTGCGCTGAAAGAATAGACGTTGTGTTTGACAGCAAAATCCAACATGGCACGGTCATATCAGGCAAGTGCCCCTTTTGGCTAAAGGTCAATAACAAGCGGCTGGAACTTATACCGGAAAACGTAGCCATATTACAGGACGCTTTTGACTACTACGAAAGTACGCTGTCCCAGCGCGGGACTATCACATACATCCGCGAGAAATATGGCATCAACTGGTGCGACGCTACTTTCCGCAGTATGCTGCGCGACAAGCTGGCAATCGGCATCTATGATAAAAACGGGCGGTACAATCCAGAGTTTTGCCCGCCGGCTATATCTCCGGAACAATTCTGGCGCGTGCAGGATTTGTTAAAACGCAATGTCTACACATCGCCATCAGGAAGGGTCTACATCTTTACGTCGCTCATCGTGTGCGACAGCTGCAATCACAAAATGGTTGGAATAGGCGGATATAGAGGAAAAGAGAATTACATCTATTACAGGTGCAATCAATACTACCAGCGGGGGCGTTGCGAGCATATTGGTGGGGCCCGCGAAGATGTAATCGAACAATGGCTGTTTGACCACCTGAGGATGAGATAAATAAGGCAAAGTTTGATTGGAAGGTTAGAGCGGCAGCCAAAAAGAAAAGCTCTAGCGGAGCCGATAAGGCAGCGCTGCGCAAAAAGACTGACCAAATTAAAGGAACTATATGTAAATGACCTCATCAACCTAGAGGACTATAAGAAGGACTATGAACTCTACACAAATGCGCTGCAAAATATCACAGAGCCGGAAGAGGAAAAAGAGCCGGACTTTAGCGGTATCGAGCAACTGCTGAAAACGGATTTTGAAGATGTATA
>VOFC01006993.1_pt1 | contig 37335 bp, 65 predicted proteins | sample 5384161 | NCBI WGS metagenome assembly VOFC01 (sample SAMN12384722, study PRJNA508395) | human gut metagenome | isolation source: healthy gut B | host: Homo sapiens | reverse complement strand
GTTACGTATTGCTATCTGGAGAAAAAAATGCTGGATATTTCCAGGCTGATTCCTGCGGGCCGGAAGTGGATTTCTGGAATTCTGATTACATGAATGAGTTCGTGTATTATGACAGTAAAAGCATATGTGAAGCTTGAATGGAGATGTCAAAGGCGCTGAGCAGGCCCTGAGGGGATCGGAAGACTTTTTGCGTGCGATGATATTTCCGAAGAAGGAAAACTTTTTCCTCCTTCAGAGGAATGCACGGATCTGTATCTGAGAATGCACAAGACGAAGGATATCGCTGCGATTGCAGAAGAATTTAATGAATATATGAGGAAAATGGAGTCCGGAGAGCTTAAGGTGGACTGCCTGAATTTTTGTATTTATAATTTTGGCGAGCTGCTTCAGGTTATGGCGAAGGTGGAGCGCTGGGAGGATATTATCCGCATTGGCAACTTTATAAAGGATGCCCCAATTTCAGCGGAAGCATTGCCCGGTTTATAAGGTTATGTGTCAGGCTGCCCGCAGAAGCGAGAAGGAAGAGATCCGAAGCCAGGTGCATAAATATGAGAGAATGTATCTGGAGGCTCTGGAAAAAGAGAAGGAAAACTATGATGAGCTTTTGCGGCTTCTGGCGAAGGAGGAGCTTCGCCTTGTAAACCTGAAGGATACCATGAAAAAGGATCCTCTTACCGGATGCCTGAATAGGGCTGCCTTTGAAAAAAGCAGCAGACGGTTTGTCAGTGAACATAAAAAAGGATGTCTTGCTTTTTCTTGACCTTGATTATCTTAAGGAAATCAATGACAGCTATGGGCATGAAGGCGGAGACAGTTATCTTGTATGCTTTGCCGAAAATATGAAACAGGCTCTCAGACTGGATGGTGCCCTGTACCGTTATGCAGGAGATGAGTTTTTTGATTCTTGCTTCCGCCAGGAAGAGGAAATTAAGAGGCGGCTACATTTCATTGTGGAAGAGAACCCGATCAAATTTCATATTAACGGAGATGAACGTAATATCGGTTTTTCTTATGGTATTGTGGCGTTTGAGGAGAAAAATGGAAATGTTGCAGAGCTGGTGAAGGAAGCAGACCGCAGAATGTACCTATGCAAAAAACGAAATCATGAGAGTATTTTAAAAAGAGGCAAAAACGAAATGATTACGCAGGGAAATATCATACATTTTTATAACAAATATAAGGAAAATTTGGGGAACAGAGGCACAGGTGCTTGAGGGGATCCTGAAAGCCCAGGATCAGGAGGCCCTGGCTGGGAAAGCTGCGGCAGAAAATCCAGGCTATGGGCGGCTTTACATTGAGAATGAAACGCTTCTCAATCTGTACATCCGTCCGTTTTTTAAGCGGAGAGGTGAAGCTGGACGATGCCCTTGCAGAAGAGCTTTTAAATCAGATCCGGGAAGCCAATAATGAAGGGTATGAGGACGATCTGGCACTTGTGGAGGTGGCAGAGCTGCTGGATGGATATTTTCAGAAAAATAAAAATCTGAATGCCTACATTTGGACCTTGAATCTTCTTGGCAATTTTTATAACAGACCCTTCAGTGTTGAGGACGGGAAAAAGGGTGCCCTTTATTTTAAAACGGCTGCGGGAGCTTTCCTGCCATTACTTTGAGATCGAAGACTTTGATGTGAGAAAAACGGATTATATTTTTCTTATTACAATTATCCCATCACGTTGATGAATTTTAACCTTGTAAATGCCAGGGGAGCTTATGCAGCTTATCGATGAGGCACTGGCCTTTTTACAATAACGAAGAAGTCCGGGCATTAGATGAAGATAAATTTGATTTTGATGAGCTGATCAAGGAGCTGAATTACGATCTTCTTGGGAATTCTGTGCTTGGATATTCCAGGGAAAACATTGATCCCCAGCTTCTTGAAAGGGCTTCTAAGGTGCTTGGAGAATATTATTCCAGGCAGCTTGAAGAGAACCCCAATCCCTACGAAATGCCGGATGAGATCTACTGCAATTATAAAAGGTGTCTTTTTTTTTCAGGAAAGCTTGACTGCACAAGCTTTATAGAGGATTACATAGGCTATTGCAGGTATTGTATAGAGCATGACACTCTGGACAGCCAGGAGGATGTGGACTTTTCGGACAGCCGTTATTTTCAGGTCGTAGTCAACCACCTTTATAATATTATGGAAACCCTGGATATGTACAAGGATGAATACCACGGACCAGATGATATTAAGGATTACTGCGTAGACGAATATGTGCGTATGATCCGCAGCCTGCCAAGGACAGAGAATGACCAGTTTATCAATGACGTGGTGTGGCGCTCCTGAGAGAATTTCTGAAGTATCTTTCCAGGGATGAGGTAAGCTCCATGCTTCTATGAAGGTTATGGTCAGCAGAGATGAGCTACGGTTATCCACTGTGCCATGGTGGAGCAGATCGCAAGAAGGATCTTAAGCTCAGTGATCCGCAGACAGCCAGAGCTTCTGGTGGGAAGCTGTGGCTGTGCCAATGGTAGAGGTGCTGGAAAATCAGGATAAAATCCTGGATTTTGTATCCCAGGCTGCACAGATTTTTGATGTGGGTAAAATCCAGCTGGCTTCTATTATAAATAAGCAGACTCGCCAGCTGACTGCGCGGGAGATGGAGCGGATTTACTGTCATCCTGCAAACGGAGTGAAGCTTCTTGCGGAAATTCCGGCTCTTCAGAAGTATAATGATATCATTCTCGGACATCACAAGTCCTGGGATGGCAAAATGGGATATCCAAAGGACTTTGACAACTGTGCTTCCAAGGAGCGCTTTCTCATTGAAATCTTTCACGTGAGCGATGGAATGGATGCAGCTACAGATTTTATAGGGAGAAGCTACAAGAGCAATAAAAAGATAGCACAGGTGATAGAGGAGCTGGCCTACGGCAAGGGGTACCTGGTATTGTCCGGAGCTTGTGGAGCTGATCCAAAATGACAAGGAACTGCAGGCGGATCTTGCTTATCTGGTGGGAACCGGCAGACTTCGTACCAGCTGCTCTGTTTATGGAAGTGCAGTGGAGGATGGAAAGGCAGAGAAAATCCGCCTGCCATTAATATTGAGAAGTGGGAAAATGCTTGAGGAGCAGGAGGACGAGGACGATAACATTCTGGATTTCCTTCACAAAAAGCGGAAGTGAAAAACCGCCAGCTTCTTCGCGCACTTGCCAGAAATTCCCTGATTATCCTGTATGTGGATATGATGTCCGGGGAGTATAAGGTTTTACAGAGGAAGCCAGAGGCTTCTGGATGAAAAAAAAATCCCGGATGGCCATTATGTGATTTCCTAAAGGACTATCTGTCCCCAATCTTGATCCCAAAGACTGGGACAGGATCCGTCTGAAAATCAAGCTGTCGGAGCTTTCCCATACGTTTCTGGAGCAGGAAGGAAGCTATGAGTGTGAGGCCAGGGTAAAGGTCAGAGAAAGGTACAGATGGGTGCGTTTTCAATTTATCCGTCTGGACGAAGGAAAATGTTATGCCAAGGATGATGACCATGATCGCAACGGATGTTCAGGAGAGCCACAGCAGGAATGAGCAGCTGATGGCAAGCTTAAAAGCAGCATACCAGTCTGCTGAGGAAGCCAATAAGGCCAAGAGTGTGTTCCTGAGCAGTATGTCTCATGATATCCGAACCCCCATGAATGGAATTCTGGTATGACTCAGATTGCCATGAATCATGTGGAGGATCCAAAGCGGGTTCTGGACCGCCTGCGTAAGATCGATGATTCCTCCAGGCATCTTCTGGGGCTTATCAATGAGGTGCTTGACATGTCCAAAATCGAAAGCGGCAGTACAGTTCTTCGGAAAGAACCCCTGTGCCTGACAAAGACTATGGAGATTGTAGACGGAGTCTGCAGGCCATCCTCTATGGAAAAGCATCAGAGCTTTGTGATGGATATAGAGGGTATCTGCGATGATTACGTAATAGCAGATTCGGTAAGGCTTCGTCAGATCTTGATCAACCTGATTTCAAATGCTGTGAAGTATACCCCTGAAAACGGACAGGTTCTGGTGAAGGTATCCCAGGAAAGCCATCTTGTGAAGGGAGAAGCCAGATATACCTTTGTGGTAGAGGATAATGGGATCGGTATGTCTGAAAAATTCCTGGAAAAGCTGTTTGAGCCATTTTCCAGGAGGATAACAGCATGACCGATGCCACCCAGGGAACCGGACTTGGGCTTTCCATTGCCAAATCCATTATCAACCAGATGGACGGAACCATTGAGGTTACAAGCTGCCAGGGAAAAGGGTACCACCTTTGTTGTACAGCTGGATCTGGAGCTGGCAGATAAGGAGAAGCGTAAAGAGAGACAGGCAGCTGCCCATAAGAAAAGCGCAGCAGGGCAAAGGACAAAAGCTTCCTTAAGGGGCATAGAATCATGCTGGTTGAAGACAATGAGCTGAACCGGGAAATCGCCTACGAGCTGCTGTCTGAGCAGGGACTGATCGTGGATGCTGTGGAGAACGGAAGGGAAGCACTGGAGCTTCTTAAGCAGCAGCCGGAAAACTTCTATGAGCTGATCTTTATGGATATCCAGATGCCGGTCATGAACGGCTATGAGGCAACCAGAAGCATCGGGGCAGGGGAAAGCTCTTACTGGAAAAAGCTTCCCATAATTTGCCATGACTGCCAACGTATTCCAGGAGGATGAGCGTAAGGCAGCTGAATGTGGTATGAACGGGTATGTAACCAAGCCCGTTGATATGGAGATTATTTATTCCGTGCTTGAAAAATGGCTGCCAGGGATTTATAATAGCTGATGCGCGGCTGGCGCAGATAGGGAGCGATAGAGTTGAAGAAAAACAAATATGAAATTGATATGTGCAACGGAACCATTATGGATAAGCTGATTTCTTTTTTGCCCTTCCGTTGATGGTTTCCGGTATTTTGCAGCTGATGTTTAATGCGGTGGACATTATTGTGGTGGGGCGGTTTTCCGGCAGTCAGGCGCTGGCTGCGGTGGGTTCCACTACAGCCCTGATCAATGTGTTTACCAATCTTTTTCATTGGTGTTTCTCTGGGTGCCAATGTTCTGGCGGCAAGGTTTTATGCAGCCGGAAAGGATAAGGAGATGTCAGAGACCGTCCATACAGCTATTACGCTGGCGCTGGTCAGCGGTGTGGTGATGGCAGTGGTTGGGCTTGTTTTTTCCAGATGGGCACTGGAGATAATGGGGACGCCGGCAGATGTTATTGACCAGTCCACCTTATATATGAGGATTTATTTTCTCGGCATGCCCTTTTTATGGTTTATAACTATGGAGCTGCTATTCTTCGTGCAGTGGGAGATACCAAGCGGCCGCTGATGTTTCTGATAGTAGCCGGAGTGATCAATGCGGTTCTGAATATGTTCCTGGTTATTGCCTTCCACATGGGTGTGGCAGGTGTTGCCATTGCCACAGTGATCTCACAGATGATTTCCTGCCTTCTGGTGCTAAGATGCCTGTATAAGACGGATAGCAGCTATCAGCTGCGTTTTTCCAGGCTGTGCATGAAGAAATTTTATCTGGGGCAGATTTTTCAGGTGGGAATTCGGCGGGGATCCAGAGTACGGTGATTAATTTTTCCAATGTGCTGCTCCAGTCCTCTGTAAATTCTTTTGGCTCCATTGCAATGGCAGGATATACGGCAGCAAACAATGTGCTGGGCTTCCTTTATGCATCGGTGAATTCTGTCACCCAGGCCTGTATGAGCTTCACCAGCCAGAATTACGGTGTGGGGAAATATAAGCGTATGGACAGGGTGCTTCTGGACTGCGGATTTTGTCCTTTGTGATCGCGTTTGTGCTGGGTTGCGGCTCTTACATATTCGGCGGTGAGATTCTGAAGATTTATACAGAGGATCCGGAGGTAATCCGCTGCGGCGTGGAGATCCTTTCCATTACCACAGTGCCTTATTTCCTCTGCGGTATCATGGATCTTTTTCCTGGGAGCCTCCGCGAATGGGACATTCCGGCGTGCCCATGATTCTTTCCATTATCGGTACGGTGGGTACCCGAATTGTGTGGATCTTCTGGATCTTCCCACAGAACCGTTCGCTCTACACCCTTTTCATCTCCTACCCAGCCTCCTGGGCCATCACCATTGTGATGCAGGTGATCTGCTTCATCTTCGTAAGGCGGACGGTACATGGACAGCTGAAAAGGAATGTGGCGTAAAGAGATTACGGGAAATGCTGCCGGGTGGCGGCGATAGGATATATGATTTTACAGAAGGATTGCAGTTGGCTTCATCTGAGATTGAGAGGTGGAGCGCTGGGGTCCTTCTTTTATTTTGCGTTGGAAAGGGAATTGACGGAATATTTGAATGTGACTATAATAACCTGAGAAATATCCGGCGCATGGAAGAGAGAGGAAAAAAATTGTATCCATGATAGAAGACAAGATAAAATACGACATAAGGAGCGTGGTGTGGGATGAATGATATGAAAAGGCTTTTGAGGTATGCGGGGCCGTATCGGAGGGATATGGTGCTGGGGGCGGTGCTGGTTCTGATTGAGACTTGCTTTGAATTGTTTATTCCCATTATGATCGCGGACCTGATCGATGTGGGAGTGGCAAATCATGACCTTTTCTTATGTTTACCAAAAAGGAGTTCAGATGATTCTGTGTGCGTTGATGGCGCTGATTACCGGGCTTTTGTATGCGCACTTTGCTGCGAAGGCGGCTTATGGATGGGGCGCAGAGATTCGGAAGGCGGAGTATGAGAAGGTGCAGCAGTATGCATTTTCCAACCTGGATCATTTCGCAGTGTCCTCTTTGATCACAAGAATGACTACGGATGTAACGGTGCTTCAGAATATGGTAAATGCAGGCTTCCGTCCGGTGACAAGGGGACCGTCCCTTCTGGTAATGGGAATTGTGCTTTCCTTCTGGATGAATCCAAAGCTGGCAGTTGTATTTTTGTGTGCCTCCTCCAGTTCTGGGCAGCGTGCTTTTCTGGATCGTGTCAAAAGTAGCACCCATGTACACAAGGCTTCAGAGCATTATGGACAGACTGAACTGGTGGTTCAGGAAGGCCTCACTGCCATCCGTGCGGTGAAAGCCTTTGTCAGGGACGAATATGAGGAAGAGAAATTCGCGGAGGTCAACACAGATCTGACCAGCTCCAGCGAGACTACCTTCCACTATGCGGTGCTGAACCTGCCTGCTTTCCAGGCGGTGATGTACAGCGCTATTGTGCTGATCATGTGGTTTGGAGGAAATATGATTCTGAAATCTAATCTGGCGGTAGGTGACCTGACTGGATTTTTTGAGCTATGTGATGCAGGTTATGAATTCCCTTATGATGATTGCCAACGTGTTCCTTCTGCTTACCCGTTCCCTTGCCAGCGCCCACCGTATTGCGGAAGTTCTGGACGAACAGGTGGAACTGGCTTTCCCGGAAAACGGGCTGGAGCAGGTAGCAGACGGAAGTATTGACTTTCAGGATGTTTCTTTTAAATATCACAAGGATGCCCGGGAGTTTGCCCTGTCCGGGGTGAATCTTCACATTCCATCTGGTCAGACAGTAGGAATCCTGGGTGGTACCGGTGCCTCCAAAACCACGCTGGTACAGCTGATTCCAAGGCTTTACGACGTGTCTGAGGGTGCGGTGTATGTAGGCGGACGTGATGTGCGGCATTATGAGATCCATTCCTTAAGGGATGCGGTGAGCATTATCCTGCAGAAAAATGTGCTGTTCTTTGGAACGGTGCGTGACAACCTGAAATGGGGAAATCCAGAGGCGACAGATGAGGAAATCTGGGAGGCCTGCCGGGCTGCGTGCGCAGATGAGTTCCTGAACCGGATGCCGGATGGGCTGGATACCATGCTGGAGCAGGGGGCAGGCAATCTTTCCGGTGGTCAGAAGCAGAGACTTTGTATTGCAAGGGCACTGGTGGGAAAAGCGAAGATTTTGATTTTGATGATTCCACAAGCGCGGTAGATACTGCAACGGAGAAAAAATCCGGGAGGCGCTGGCGAAGCGGAAGGATGTGACCAAGATTATTATTGCCCAGAGGATTACCTCTGTGATGAACACAGACCAGATTGTGATCCTGGAGGATGGCAAGGTGCATTGTACTGGAACTCATAAGGAACTGCTGGCTTACGACTCGATTTATCAGGAAATTTACAAATCCCAGATGAGCGGGGCGCAGGAGAACGAGATGGAGCACAGCGCTACGAAGGCAGAGCGCGGCGGCGTGCAGGTGAAAGGAGGGATAACAGATGGCAGCGAAAACTTACAGCGGTAAGAAACCGGAAAACATGAAAAAGACGGTGGGCTATTTTTCTCTCCTATATGGGACGGCATAAGCGGATGCTGTTTGTAGTAGCAGTGTTGGTATCGGTAAGCGCATTGTGCAATTTGCTTGGTACTTATATGATCCGCCCGGTAGTCAATGGCCTGGCAGATGGAAATGTCAGCACTCTTTGAAAGGCGTTCTGACTGCGGCGGGGATTTTTGCTACAGGTGCGCTGGCGGCATGGGGATATTCCCAGACCATGGTGAAAGCCTCCCAGCGGATTCTGTTTGATATCCGACGGGATCTGTTCTCCCATATTCAGACCTTGCCGTTGAAGTTCTTCGACACAAACGGACACGGCGACATTATGAGTCTTTTCACCAACGATATTGACACCATCTCCGATGCGCTGAACAACAGCTTTGCAATGGTGATCCAGAGCTTTATCCAGATGGTGGGAACCCTGACCATTCTTTATGTGCTGAACTGGCGGCTATCTATTATTGTGACCGCGTGTTACGGCATTATGCTGTGGTATATTCGGTTCAGCGGAGGTAGGAGCAAGGTTTATTACGCCAAGCAGCAGAATAGCCTTGGTGCGTTAAACAGCTATATTGAGGAGATGATCAGCGGGCAGAAGGTGGTAAAGGTGTTTAACCACGAGGAAGCCAGCTTCCAGGAATTCTGCGAAAAAAACGAAGCCCTACGCAAGGCTGGTACAGGGGCCCAAGGTTATGCGGCGACTATGGTTCCGGTGGTGGTAAGTATTTCTTATATCAACTGTGCCATTGTGGCAGTGCTCGGCGGCCTTCTGGCTCTGCAGGGAAAAGCAGACTTGGGAAGCCTTGCCAGCTATCTGGTGTTTGTCCGCCAGGCGGCTCTGCCCATCAATCAGTTCACCCAGCAGAGCAACTTCCTTCTGGCTGCGCTGGCAGGTGCGGAGCGTGTGTTTAAGGTGATGGATCTGGAGCCGGAAGTAGATGAGGGCAAGGTAGAGCTGGTGCAGATGGAAGTTCCGAATAAAATCGAAAGTGGCTGTTTGGACTCCAAATATGAGAAAAAAGCCATGGAAAAAGAAATTGGAAGTACAGTTCCAGCATGGGAAAATGGTACATTCGGGAAGGAAAAAACTGAGAGAATGACGCAGAAAGGGGGAAAAATCCTCTGCGAAATGTGTCAGGAAATGCCTGGGCGTGGAAGAAGCCAGGTGGGGAGTTGGTGCCTCTTCGAGGGGATGTACGGTTTGAGCATGTGGACTTCGGTTATGATGAGAATCGGATGATTCTGAAGGATATCAGCCTGTATGCGAAGCCAGAACAGAAGATCGCTTTTGTCGGGGCCACGGGAGCAGGAAAAACGACCATCACCAATCTGATTAACCGGTTCTATGATGTGCAGGGTGGCTCGGTTGTTTACGACGGAATTGACGTGCGGGACATCAGCAAGACATCCCTGCGCCATTCTCTTGGAATTGTATTGCAGGACACCCATCTGTTTACAGGAACGGTGGCGGACAATATCCGGTTTGGAAAAACTGGATGCTACCCAGGAGGAAATTGAACGGGCGGCGAAGATTGCCAACGCAGATTCTTTTTTATCCGCCGTTTGCCACAGGGATATGACACGATGGTAACCTCTGACGGCGCCCATCTTTCCCAGGGCCAGAGACAGCTTCTTGCCATTGCCAGGGCAGCCGTGGCAGATCCGCCTGTGCTGATTCTGGATGAGGCGACTTCATCGGTAGATACCCGTACAGAGGCGCTGATCGAGCGAGGAATGGATCAGCTGATGGAAGGCAGGACGGTATTTGTTATCGCTCACAGATTGAGTACGGTACGCAATTCCAATGCCATTATGGTGTTGGAGCAGGGGAAAATCGTGGAACAGTGGGGATGTTTGAATTGAGTTGATGGGATTGAAAATTTGTGATGAGGATCTGCTTGCGGCAGAAGGGAAGTATTATCAGTTGTATCATGGGATGTTTGAATTGAGTTGATGGATTGAACGCTTTTGGCATCTTGATCTGTCGGATACAAATGTCCTTTTTAGCTGATAAATATTCCAAGTTTGGCCCAGCTCCAAGAATTCCTTCCTGTATGCAGCGTTCTTACCTGTTATCCATTGATTTTAAAGTTTCCTCTATCACCGAATGGGCTGCGCAGCTTAAGATGAATCCTCTTTTCGCTATCCTCAGTGGTTTCCAAGTCGGTGACACTCCAGGCGTTGGGACTTTTTATGATTTTATGAAACGCTTATGGGATTCTGATGATCCCCATATGTCACCCCATATCCATCCGCTGAAAACAAAAGTGAAAAAGCCAGATGCAAAAGGAGAAAAAAGCTCCTTCAGTTGAAAAAAAGTAACCGTTGCTGAGCTTCTTCCCCAACTGGAAAAGACTTCTTTTCCCTCGATGACCAGCCTTACGCTTCTCTTTTTCAAATCTATCGAAAAGAATTTTTGGATGTCTCCGTGGAAAAGGGTCTTATCCATAAGGATAATCTCGCCCTTGCCGATGATGGGACTCCTGTTGTCACTTCGCACAGAGAACGCAAAAAACGTATCTGCAAATGTAAAGAAAATGGCATCTTTGACTGTAACTGTGACCGTTACTTTTCTCAGCCTGACTGTGACATCGGCTGGGATTCCTCTCGCGACTGCTTCTATCATGGATATGATTTATATATGCTGATCGATTCACAGAGTGATCTCCCCGTATTTCCCCATTATTCCTGTGCTTCAACACATGATTCGCATGGATTCCTTCAGGCCTTTTTTCGAATGAGATCTTTCCTTCCTGATTACAAAGTATCAAAAGTGCTTTTAGATTCTGCACATGATGCCATGCCTTACTATCAATACTTCAAACGGCAAAACATCACTCCATTTATTGATCTGAATGGAAAAGGCGGCAGACCGCCTGTATATAAAAATGATTTTACCATTGATAAAGACGGGGTTCCTGTCTGCCCAGCCGGACACCGGATGCGGCGCGATGGTATCGAAGCTGCGAAAGGACGCATGAAATTCAAATGTCCGAAGATCAGTCATGCAGGCGGCTGTATTTCCTGTACCTGTGACAATCCATGCTCAAACGCGAAATATGGACGCACCGTCCATTTGGTCTTAAATGACAACCCAAGACTCTTTAACAATCCGCCAAGAAGCAGCAAAGAATGGAAACAGGAATACAATGCAAGAACTTCTGCTGAACGCTCGAATAAGCGTGAGAAAATAGACTTTAAATTAGAAAGCGGCAGACACCGCTCTACTAAGATGTGGTACTGCCGCCTCTATCACATCCTGATGTTACAACATCTGGATGCATGGAATCTGCCATTTGAATCTCCCCTCAGAAAGTTGGTTTTGAATGCAGCATAATCCTATTGACTATCATACCACGCATAGAGACGTAGTGGAAGCTATGTTTATTTCTCATGCAATTTTTTTGCTCCACAAACAATATTTACTTTTCAAGGTTCACTGCCAGGGGGACGCTCATAACGTTGTATTTTTTCTTTTAAGTCCGGGAAATGGGCGATGTCGTATACTTCTGCTGTTACAAGGGGGATTTAAGGAGGCAATTCTCTGGGCGGCCGCTACCAGATCCGGGCACATGGTACAGGAAAGGGATACCAGGATCTGCATCTGTACCTTATGGTCGATGGCAAGGATACGTTCTCTGATGGTAGGATCAAGAGGGCTGTCCCGGGCCTGCGGCGTTATATAATCCCAGGATAAAAGAGGTGAACTCATGTCCCCCCGGCACGCCGTGGAAAAGCTAATCCGGTCTTTTCACCAGAGGCAGTCAGCACTTCTACAAAAGGCAGCAAGGCAGCAGAATCCGAAGCAGAATTCGATTCCTGTACGGTCAGTTTGTCTGTATATTTCTCCAGTTCTGTCATATAGCCTTTTTAATTCCTGGCTGACGGGACGGGAATCCAGATGCAGGTCAAGCTGCAGGTTCCCCTCCATTCTGGAAAATACCACATTCAGCTGGTTTACGATATCCTGTGAAAAAAAACCGGCCGAGGATTTCCCTTCCGTTTCTTTTCCTGCAGACGGTTCCTCGTGGACTTCGGTCTCTTTTTGATTGGCTTTTCCGGGTGGATTCCGGTTTTTTCCTGCATGGCTGCGGCATACTTTTCCAGCTCTGTGGCTGCTGTGGCACCATCTCCCACTGCAGTTACCACCTGGCGGAGATTCTTCTGGCACACATCTCCGGCTGCGTAAATTCCAGGGCAGCTGGTCTTCTGGGTTCGGTCTGTTTCCACATATCCATGGGAATCCAGAGCGATCAGGTCTTTACCAGATCTGTATTTGGGGCGTAGCCTGCAAATACAAATACGCCGAAGGTGTCATCTGCAGAATCGAAAATAGTTTCTTCCTCGGTATTTTTTATTTTTGTAGCAGATCTTTCGCAGGGTGTGGTCACCTTCCACATAGACAACCTCTGTATTGGTTAAAACTGTGATCTTAGGGTGATTTTTGGCGGCTTCCGCCACTGCCTCTGCGCAGGAAAAATCATTTCCGCGGATTAAAATGGTCACATGGCTTGCATACTTTGTCAGAAATACGCTCTCTCTGCTGCTGCAAACCCGCCGCCAACGACGAAGATTTCTTTTTCCGCGGAAAAACTCTCCGTCACAGGTGGCGCAGTAAGCAACTCCGTGACCGCGAAAATCAGCTTCGCCTGGGAAACCGATCATCCTTGGATGGGCACCTGTTGCAAGCAGGATCCCAAAGCTCTGGTACGAGCCTTTATCGGTGGTTGTTTCCCAGATTTCTGCGCTGGATGGTGTTTCTGCTTTTTTTCAGGCTGGCAACCTCTCCAAGGAGAAATTCCGCTCCGAAATGTTCCGCCTGTTTTTGCATGACCGCAGTCAGCTCTTTTCCACTGGTTTTTTCTACACCTGGATAATTTACCACTTCATCGGTAATGGTGATCTGGCCGCCAAATTTTTTTCCTTCTCGATTACCAGAAAACGGTAGCAGGCGCGGGCCAGATATAATGCGGCGGTCAGTCCGGCCGGCCCTCCGCCGATCACTACTACATCATAGAAATTTTTGTTTTCCATCAGAGCATACCTACCAGATCAAGGCTTGGTTTTAAGGTTTCTGCACCAGGTTGCCATTTGGCCGGGCATACTTGATCGCCATGTTCTGCTACGAACTGGCATGCCTGAAGGCGGCGAAACAGTTCATCCGCATTACGGCCAACATTGCCCGCATTTATTTCGTAAACTACGATCTTGCCTTCCGGGTTCACAATGAAGCTTCCTCTTTCTGCCATTCCGTCAGCTTCGATCAGCACTTCAAAATCTCTGCAGAGTGCGTGGGTAGGATCTGCCAGCATTGGGTATGCGATCTTACCAATTCGCTCAGAGTGATCGTGCCATGCTTTGTGTACGAAATGAGAATCTGTAGATACAGAGTAGATTTCGCAGCCTGCAGCCTGGAAATCAGAATATTTATTCTGCAGATCCTCTAACTCGGTAGGGCATACAAAGGTAAAGTCTGCCGGATAGAAGAAAAATACGCTCCATTTTCCCAGAATATCGGCCTTTGTTACGGTCTTAAACTCCCCATTCTGATAAGCCTGAACAGAAAAATCATTTATTTCTTTGTTGATCATTGACATTTTGAAATTCCTCCTTTTTTGTAATAAGCATTCCCAAAAATGCGGAAATTGATGCTGGTTAGGAAAGACTAACTTTATTTGTAATATAACATTCTTTCTGATGATGTCAACGAATTTTACGTAAGTGAATATCATTCTCAACAAGAACAATTATCATTTTGTAATGTCAAAATATTACTTTTTTATACTTGTATTTTTGCAATAGGAAGCTTTGACCAGGTTTAGAACGGAAAATATTGTTTTGCGCGAAGCGTTTGCTTACTTTTCTGCTTCTATGCAGTCTGCTTTTTATAAATAGGGTCAGGCAGCTGTCGATTTCCGGCTTCTGAGCTGCTGGGGGGTGTCCTGGCATACCAGCAGGTCTGGTGTGTGGGAAATGATATCCAACGCACGGACACTGTGTTCATTGAAATAGCAAAGCGTGTTGTCGATGATTTCGTAGTCGAATACTTCCTGGTCATCAACGGAAATGAGTTTCTCTTCCGACAGGAACAGGTCTGCATCCATGTCCAGTATGTAGCCTTTGTCTGAATCCTCTCCGTCTAAAAAGAAAATGCCTACGCAGGTATCGTTTTCATACCCATAATAAAGAATGGTATCTTCAGATCTAAAAAACCGAGAAGCTGGTAACCTCACCGGTATCTACTTCTGTCTCAAAGGTTCCGTCCGGATGGATGCACAGATCGTTATTTCCTTCGTACCGGGACATGGTCACATGGCAGTCTCCATTGGAATTGAAGCTTGCCTCGTATGGGAATTCCGCTTCTGCAAGCAGCCAATGGCCTTTCAAGCCGCTGCCTGTAAGCTGTGCGCCCTCTTCTGCGAAAAGGGTGACCGGGGTAAAGCAGATGGTAAGGATTGCGGTTGCTGGGATTAAGATTTTCTTTAACATGGCAGAACCTCCTGTTTGGCTGTTATGATAAAATATGACAGATATTGTTTGTGTTTATCATATCATAAACCGCCTGTGAATGCACTTGATATCAGGAAAATTGTACCAGTTATTTCTTGTAACATACCAGTAAAAAACGATGAATCTGCCCTTCGACGCAGCCGTTTTGTTCCAAAAGCTGCTGAGCGTATAATAATTTGTCTTTGCAGCGGTCTACGGAGAAATCCGGGAATTCCCATTCTATGATGTGGGCGAACCAGACCAGGGCGCCTATGTCGAAAAATTTGATCGGGCGAAAGCATTCCTGTGCATCCAGAATATCAAACCCTGCGTCGCAAAAACTGTTTACGGCGGATTTCAAGATATTGTTCCGGGAACGGCAGCTCTGTTTTACCTAAGAGAAGCTCCACCAGTTCGCCGTCATTTTCAGCGCCTACCTGTTCTGTGATGAAAATTCCGCCATCTTTTTAAAATGCGGTGGATGTCTTTTACATTAAAATCGCCGTGACGGTTAATCACCATATCAAATGCAGCGTCATCAAAAGGAAGCGCATCTTTTCCATCTCCTGCACGAAAATCAATTCCAAGAGGAAGCAATGTTTCCCTGCATAGCTGAACGTTTGGCGGATACGCTTCTGCGGCACTTGTATTTTCGTAAGGGTGATGGAGGGACAACAGAAATTCACCGCCGCCAGTGTCAATATCCAGCAGCTTCATCTCCGGCTTCAGGTAATCGAAAATGATACGCTGATAATCCCAGGGCAGATCCGTTTCTTCTGTATATCTCCCTGCAATATGGGAAAAATCCCATCCGCGAATATGGGCAATACTTTCTTCTTTTTTTTCAAACTGTTTATGAATTCAGTCTCTTTCATACTGCTGCTCCTTTAACCTGTTTTGGGCATGCCAATGATCCAGTACGCCCGCTTTTCGCGTGAATATGAATGCCTTTTTGTGTATTATGCTCTGCATAATCTCATTTTGTCAAGTACGGGCAAAGAAGGCCTGGCTTCGCACTCTAATTCTTTCTGACCGCAAGGCAGTAATTGACATGCTCAAAGGCTTTCAGATCAGCCCCGGCCTTGTCGATTATATCCCTTTGGATATCATCCGGCGTCAGCAGCTCATAGATCAGAAACCCGTGCTTTTCCAGCAGTTTTTCAAGTTCTTTATAGGAAAACGCCGACTGCATTGGTTCGCCTCCTGCTTTTGCCATCATAATGGTGTTCTGTACACGTTTTTCGGTGGCATCAAAGAAGTTTTCATCGGGATAATCAAACACAAGTGTACTGCCGTCCGCGCAAAGTTCGGAAAGTGCAGCCAGCATTGTGTCGATTGCTTCTGTGGAAAGGTAGTAGGTTACACCGAGCCATGAGAAAAAAGGATTTGGCCGACGGATCAAAACCACTGGCGGTCAGCCGTTCCGCTAAATTGTCCTTTGTAAAATCAACCGGAACAAAGGTGAGATTGTCGGGAACTGACCAACCAGCGCGAGTGATTCGTTCGATTTTATCTTTTTTTTGCGTCAGAGGATGATCCACCTCGAATACCTGGTGCTTCGCTAAGAACTCTCCTTCTCGAAAAGCAAAGGTATCCATACCTGCACCGAGTATAACATATTGCTTTGTACCAGTTAGGACAGCTGCTTTTAACGCTTGTATATAATTCTGAACAGCGGCATATTCTTCCCCCGTCATCAGCGCTCTGGCAAGATGATCCGCGAAAACCGGATGTTCTTCGTTTTTCTGCATGAAACGCCCGTCCAAACGAACTCATCAGGGCGGTAATACTGGATTGGTTATTCATTCCGTTGTCCTCTTTCTGAATCTGATTTTATTTCTTGTATTTTTCCGTCTTTGAAACGGATCACGCAGGTATATTTTGCACTTTGGGCAAAATAGAGGAAAGTCCTCCAGCACCGTGGGGCCATTCAGACTCCTCCCTGTTTCTGACCATTCTGGCGTCTGAGAAGCTGTTCATTGATCTGGGTGGCGGTTCGGATGCTCTGACCGAAATTGACCAGATGCCAGAGGATTTTCGCCGCCAGAATAAAGCTGGCATAAATGATGGCATCCAGTGGTCCGTACCAAAATTCCCAATGGTGTGCAAGGGGCAGCAAAACCGCTTCCAAAAGAGCCGCATGCAAGATTGTGCGAATCCACCAGCCTCTCAAAGTCAGTTCGGTCCTGGAATAATAAACGACTAATGTAGCCATGCACACCAGGGTGAAGAGGATGCATCTGCCGAAAAAGAAACCACCGGCAATTGGGAAGCAGGATTGAACAGCAGACACATAAAAAAGGTGCTGAGCATAATGTGCCGGGAAATGATCACTTCTTCTTCGTTTTTCGGGAAATCTGTTCCACAGACAGCTTCATGTCCACACCCCCCTTTGGTTCTGAAATATATATAGCACAGAGTGTTTTTCTATATCTATATGGGAGGCGGTAAGTTGTAAAAATCAGGGGTAAGCTGCAGCATAAATAGAAAAATTTAACCGGCAGGAAAATCTCCCACCGGTTAAATCTGGCTTTTCTTAAACAATTATTGTATAGTGAAATACAAATCAATCTGTTATGAATTTCAAAACAGTACATACCCATTCTTCATAATCACAGTAAGGACACCTTTTATAATAGTCTCCACGAGAATAGGAAGTGTCATTTTCTACCAGGTATCTAGGACCAAATAGATGTTTTCCTCTATCTGTTTATGCGGACAATAGTGTTTTTTCTTTTATCTATCTTCATCTTGTCCCACACAGTCCACATAACTTTGGGGCTCCCGGTCTTCGAATTTTTAATTATAACGTCCTCTTCCGGATCAATAAATCGTATGATCTTAATAATTGTATCATCACTTGATGGATTTTCTGAAGTATCTTCTGAAGTGCTTTCAAAGTATTTTCCGATGTATTCCCGGAGTTGTCTTCAAATCCTTTTCCGTTATAATAATTTCCAGTTCGCAGCCAAGCTCAGCCTTTATTTCATTTATTTTTTCCTGACTTATAGTGGTAGTTTCATTTTTTAATCTGTTACTTTGAATGGTCAACTTACTTCCGGATTCTGTAATAAATACAATTCCATTTTCTATAAAATTAACAGCTTCAATTGTCATTCTTTGGCCATTTTCTGTGACATACAGATATCCCTCGCCATTTGCGTCTCTATCCATTCCAAGACCAAGCTGTTTTGCTCCACCTTCTACTTCCAGTGTTATGTTGCCGTTTTCTGGATTTTCCTGGGAAGCAAGAACAAGTTTGCTGATAAGGAAATCCTTTGGCAGATAAAGATACAAAAATTGTCCTTAAAAGTTTGTTCCCCCATCAGGCAAAGAGCTTCGATTCCATCATCAGTGGTGGTTGTAAATACCTGCAAATCCTCATCTTTTGGAGTGGTGTTTGGGGTGCCTGAAGAAGTATTTCCAGTGGTTATTAGAAGATCGTCTAAATCTGACAGATCTACTTTGTCAAAAACTTTTAGAGCGGTCTTTTTCAAATTCTATTTTCCCACATTTTTATACATCTGGACTGCTTCTTAAGTCCCATAAAATTCAGTTTTCGGACAGGTGCCATCGCATGGGCTGTCGTGGGAATGGTCTTGGATTCTTTCACAACAGTACCGCAAACGGAGCATCTTTCTATAGCTGTTTTTCCAGGAGTTTTACAGGTGGGATATACTCCGCCAATAACTTCTATGGTGTGTTCTTTTTTCTCTATGGTTTTGCGGGATCTGAAAACAAGGCCACACTGGTCACAATACCGCAGGGCAGTTTTTCCTGTTTCCGTGCAGGTGGGTTCTATTGCCGGTCTTTCGGCAGAATGATGACCAGTTGCTGGAATTTCAATTTGCTCTTTCAGAATTTCGCCACAGGTTTCGCAGTGACTTCCGGCGGTTTTTCCCGCTATTGTACAGGTGGCGGCTATCTCTTTGTCTGCTGTTTCTTTGTGACCGGTTGCTGGAATTTCAACTTGTGCTGATAACATTTTTTTTCCACAAAGAGCACAATGACTTCCTTCAGTCTTTCCCGAGAGCGTACAGGTCGCAGCCACACCTTCGTCTATTATTACTTCTTTATGGTCGTAAGCTGGGATTTCTTCCTGTGTTTTTATCACTGTCTGGCAAATCTCACAGTGGCTGCCCTCGGTCTTTCCAGACTCGGTACAGGTAGCTTCTATTGCTTCATCAACTACTTCTTTATGTCCATAGGCTGGGATTATTTCCTGCACTTTTTATCACAATCTGGCAAATGTCACAATGACTTCCGACAGTTTTCCCAGGTTCTGTACAGGTAGCTTCTACCGCTTCATCTATTACTTCCTTATGAGATAGCTTCTCTATTTCTTGTTGTTCTACTAATATTTTTTTCCACAAAGAGCACAGTGCTTTCCTTCGGTCTTTCCGGTTTCCGTACAGGTTGCCTCTACGGCATCATCCACCACTTCTTTATGTCCAGTGGCTGGAATTTCTGTCTGCGCTTCCAGTACTTCTCCACAGGTTTCGCAGTGTTTTCCGGTGGTTTTTCCGGACTCTGTACAGGTTGGCGCTACCGCTTTATCTAGCACTTCCTTATGATCTGCTTTTGGAATCTCTTTCTGCTCCTGTAATACAGATTCGCACTTTGCGCATTTAATCAACGCGGTCCAACCGATTCCATGCAGGTTGCTTTTAATTTCTTCTGCTACATATTCCACATGCCCAGTAGCAGGGGATAATTTCCTGAGCTTTTAAAACAGCTCCGCAAGTTTCGCAGTGGCTTCCAGCAGTCAGGCCAGGTTCCGTACAGGATGCTTCTTTGCTTTTTCGTCTATAACCTCTTTATGGTCAGCTTTTGAATCTCTTTCTGTTCCTGTAAAATAGATTCACATTTTTGCGCATTTAATTAAGGCGGTCCAACCAGATTCCGTGCAGGTTGCTTTTAACCTCTTCTTCTGCTACATATTCCACATGTCCTGTTGCCTGGATAACTTCCTGAGCTTTTTAAAACGGCTCCGCAGGTTTTCACAATGACTTCCAGCGGTCCAGCCAGATTCTTTACAAGTTGCTTTTGTTCCTTCGTCTACAACTTCTTTGTGATCCAGTTTCGGAATAATCTCCTGGGGAATTAGTATCTGGTCACAAATGGCACAGTGACTTCCTGCTGTTTTTCCATATTCTGTACAACTTGCCTCTATTGCTTCGTCGATAATGACTTCTTTGTGGTTATATGGTGGGATTTCTTCCTGTTCCTGCAGGACTGCATTGCACTTTGAACATTTTATCAAAGCAGTATGGCCAGATTCCGTGCAGGTGGCCTTAAATTCTTCTTCCGCTATATATTCCGTATGTCCAGTAGCAGGGATAACTTCCTGCGGTTTTATTATGGTCTTGCAGACTTCACAGTGGCTGCCCTCAGTTTTTCCAGGTTCTGTACAGGTTGCTTCTACTGCTTCGTCTATTACATCTTTATGTCCATTGGCCGGGATTACTTCCTGTGGTTTTATTATGGCCTTGCAGACTTCACAGTGGCTGCCTTCAGTTTTTCCAGGTTCTGTACAGGTTGGTTCTACTGATTACCAGAGACTGAAATACATCCGGATTTAATTTTCCGTCAACCTTTCTGTACTTTTTCCCAGCTATCATCCAAAACAACTGCTGCTTCTGGCAGATATATTTTTGATACCTCACTATCCTTTATATGTAATTTCCCTTTTTCAATATAGCCCAGCCAGTTTCCGTTAAATGAAATTATTAATCTTTTCTTCTCTTCTTTGCGCTGATACGCATCCAATTGGTTTCAGCACTCTTCTTATTTTATATAATTCTATTTTATATCGCAGTTGCATCCATATTTTCCTTTTTACTTTTCTTACCAGTCACGCCCAGCAGCAATAAAATTCATAGCCTGGTACATATATTTTGTTCATTTTGAGTAAAAAAAAAGACGCAGTAACTGCTTTCTATAAATCAGTACTGCGTCTTAGCGTCTCACTTTTCATTGTTTTTTTTAATATGCCGTTATTTCCAATCAGTTTAACCATACCGATTTCTCTCATAGCACATTTTCACTGATCTGCTAAACTGTTATTTATACAATTCCTCCCAACGTTCTTTTTTTGACATTATGTTGGTATGTCCAACACGTATCTCATTTAAAAGCGGAACAGGAACTTCATTGCAGGTATGGTGAAAAACAAAGCCCAGCTTTTCCTGTACGCGCTTTGATTTCTGGTTTCCATCATAATAACCGCACCAGATGGTTGTCATGCCAAGGTCCTCAAATCCATGCCGCAGCAGTGCACGGGCGGCTTCTGGCATATACCCCGTCCCCAGAATGTCTGCCCAAGCCAATATCCAAGTTCACATTCATCATCCCGTTCGGTCATATCTGTATGTCCATTCAGTTTTAACTCTACAGCACCAATGGCAATGTTACTTCCTTTTCACAGATTGCGTAACACTCAGCTCCATTGAACACATTTTTGATTATTTCTTTTACTTTCTTCTACATTTTTATGGGGCGGCCAGCCTGCAATAGGACCAACTTCCGGATTTTTGGCATATTCAAATAAGCTGTCTGCGGGGGAGCATAATTGCCTTTTTATTACGACTTTTTACCATTTCAGAGGAGAAATGTCAATAAGATTTTTCTGCATCCATTTTTTCAAGTACGCCAATCTGAAACATTGCAAACCAGTTGCCGCAAATTACTTATGCACGTACATTCTCGACATCTCAGTTTCTCCGTCGCTTTGAACCATACATAGGAACAGCCATAGTGTTCGTAAAAGCCTACATGATCAGTCAGCAAATAGACAGGGGAAATTCCATTTGCTCTTAAATCCTCCACGGCCATGCAAAGCAGGCGTCCGGCGATTCCTTTACAGCGATATTCCTTTTCGGTATACACTGCGCACACATTCGGCGTCAGGTCTTTCCTGTCATGAAAATCGTTCTTGATAACTCCCAGACCGCCCACAAGCCAAATCCAAATACACGATAACGTTCTCTGTTCTTATTGATCCAATTTCGCACCGTGCTTCATCGAAGGCATAAGGGTAATGCTGCATAATGTCAGAATCGGCAAGTACGGCATACAGTGCATCAAAATCATCGGATGTCATTTCCTGTAGGAAAAGGCGCTCTGTCTCCAGCTTCATTGCCTGATCTCCCCAGAATGTTCCCGCATTTCTGCTCCATAACGGCACAGCAGAGAGCCAAGAATGAACATGATTCCTAACACGATACTCGATTCATTATCAAAATACATATCCATAGCCTCCGTCTGTTTAACTTTCATGAAACCGGCAATAATTCCCTCTGCAATGCTTCCAGCCACCGCACAGGGCAGTGGGAATGGTAATCGTCAAAATGCCGAGCTGCAGCAGTTTCTTTGCCCCAGCAAGTGTGAAAGGCGTTTTAGCTTTCAGTTCGTTTTTGAAATAGCTTTCCGCAAATTTTGCGAGTACCGCTTCACCCGCACAGACGATCAGCCAGCCAGAGAGCGTTGCGGTAATGCTTTTGATGTTGTAGCCGTATTCCTCGTGGAATCAGTCCGTGCAGTGTAACTCCGCCAATCTTGATCAGGCGACCATTTCCAAAGTTCAAACTGAGTAAACCGGCAATACATCCGCAGAAACCGATGACAGAAAAAATAAATGCGATTTTACTGAGTACCTTTCCCAATTTTGGACAGTTTTTGAATGGTATTAAGTGATTTCATTGTAATTCTCCCTTACTGAATTTTAAGATTTCCACTTGACGTTTCAACTATGATATTGCTTGCACCCTCATCAAACACATACAGGTCGCCTTTATAATCATACGAACGGTCTGTGGCAGTTTGTCGCTGCTTTCCTTAACATAAAACTCTATGTTGTCCGATTCTGTGATTTCTACTTTGCGAGAACGCCAATAGATTTCAACAGCTTTTATATCGGCTGCCTTATAAGTAAAAGCGCCGGTTTGATATTTTTCGGCATTTGGATACGTTTCACCAGTCAGCGTATCATTTGTTCCGATGGATATATTAGCCTGACAGCCAGAAAGCATCATGATTGCAAGGCTACATAGAAGTAGACCTATAATGACTTTCTTCATAATTCCTCCTCAAATTTTCAATTTAGACTTTATTTTCAATCCGCAGACTGGCACCAATAATCTATCAGCTAAGTTAGCCCGCCTGCTGCTTGAAAAAATGCACCGTCTGCGCCTTCATTGAGATTTTGGAGACCTCATACCCATAGTTGCACAGTTCTTTCTTATATTTCAGGAAAGAATGATCCAGCGGTACGCCTGCAATCAGCATCAATGTCCCGGCGCACACTAATAATTTAGTTGTTTTTCCATCCATATGCTCTCCTTTGATATTTTCTGATTCTGCCATTCTTCGCGGCTGATGCCGTATACAACGGTCTGCTCGTCTTCGCTATCGGTAAATTCATTCAGCAGCGTCATACCATTTGCACGGGCGGTAGCGGAGGATGGGATGTTTGCCTTTTTCATGGAATACACCATACCGAAAGTTGTATGTGTAAATGTCCAATCACGCACAGCCTGCGCTGCTTCTTTTGCAAAAAGCCTTGGCACTGGTGAGCCTTTGCGATATGATAGTAATCTCCGGCAGAATCGTACCGCCTATGTTCTGCATGGTCAGACCACAGTCGCCAATCACCTCGCCCGTAGATTTCAGGCAAACCGCCCACAGGCCGAAGCCAAACACGCGGTAGCGCTCGATGTTTTGTTGAGCCAGTTTTTACGCGGGTCTCGTCAAAGGTGTAAAGGGTAATGCTGCATGATGTCGGAATCAGCAAGCACAACATACAGGCGTTAAAATCCTCTGATATCATTTCCCGTAGAAAAAAGGCGTTTTGTTTCAATCTTCATTGTTTTTTCTTTTTCTTTCTTGCCATACCACCGGCACACGGTCAGTTTCAATTAAAATCGGCTTGACATTTTCGACCAGATAGTTCCTTTATCCAAACAAAACTGCTAACAATGCAAAACTGCCTGACAACAGGATAATACGGTAATAAAAACGCAGCACAAAACCGATTATCTCGGTTTGCACTGCGTCTTGGCGTCTGGCATTTTGATTTCTTTAATTCAGCTGATCACTTGATATCGAACTCTGATATACGAGACATTTAAAATGGTGCAGTCAATAAGTTTCAACACGCTCAGTCCAGATAATTCATTTTTCTGAAGTAATGGAACTTTGCCATCTATTAAGGAAGCGGTTTCCTTACCGCCGATCAGAACCAGGAGCCACAACCACATCAATATAGTCAAACAAGCTTCTCACGAAGGAACAATCCATTAACCGTTCCGCTTTGGATTGTTAATTTCTCGCATCCATACAATGATTTTAATTCGTGAAGAGCATCTTTCCAGTGACAGTTCTTCCTGGAAAATAATATGAAGATTTTTTTCCCTTAATGTTATAAAGCAGGATGTTCCTTATTCGATGTAATCAGCACAAAAACACCTTAGATTTCCTGCAGAAATAAGTGACACCATGCTCAGTCAAATGGGTGTTATCCAATATCAGTTGTCTGTTCGATCTCATAATACTGAGGCAGACCCCTCTTTCAACCCGCTGTCAATCCTGGGAAAATCCCTATCTATCTAACTCATCTGACGCACCGGGACTTATCTTTCCATCTAAGGACATAAGCATAAAGTAATGTTGTGATTGGTCTATCCATAATCCCCCCGTATAGTTGTCATACATCCGCACCGCTGAAGCGTAGATATCCTGCTTTTTTTCGGGTCAACACTGGCGGTTGCCTCATCAGGATAATCCACCAGGAAGTTCAGGTATCCGCCTACAAAATTATCAATCATGCGGGATGCCCATATTTTCCAGGAGATTCAGCCCGGTAGTGATGGAATTAGGATCGTTCCGGTGCTGTTTTTCTGAAAATATCCAAGAGACACTCTCTTTAAGGCATCTCCAATGGCAAACCTGTCCTTTGCCACTAGCTCATAGCTGATACTCTCCTGAAATCTGGAACGCATGTAATCAAAGAAAAAACGCAAAATCACCAGCCCTGCTCCTTTCCATAAAAAAAGAACAATTAGTTTATGCTAACTGTTCTGATTCTATCATTTCTATTCTGCAGTTGTCTGCCCCGTATAGTCACAGCCTGTCTCGCCTGCCAGGTCTGCAATGGTGATATCCGGACTGGCAAGAAGCCGCTCTGCCGCATAATTCATCCGGTACTGCAAAAAGCCAGGTTCCAATGGGCATACCGTAAATGGATTTAAAGCACTGCTTCATGGCTGGGTTCTCCTGTCAAAGGGTGTAACAGTCGTAGCGGATGGCTTTCCCATTTAGTGTGTGGGATGGCTTTCGTCCGGCGAGAAACTCACTTTTCAGAGGCCGTTTTACAATAATCTTGGAGGGGCTGGCGCTGATGGCCGCGTCAAAAAGATCGGTTTCCTCTGAGCAGGGCGGCTCCAGCTTCTGGATCAGCTGAAGTTTTTTATTGATCAGACTGGATTTTTGTCTCGCAGGAAACATCGGATCCAGATAAATCACATCTACCGGGTCAAGAAGCTTTGACATTCCCTCTACACTGTTGTCCTGCACCAGGTTCATGCGGCCGGCGATATCCTTTAAGACCGGATGCTTCTTTGCACGGCGAAGGGCATCTTTCAGCAGCACGGCAATCACTGGGTTCTGCTCAAATAAAGTAACTTCATAGCCCTGTGCTGCCAGAAGAAAAGCGTCCTCTCCCATTCCGGCTGTGGCATCTATGGCTTTGCGCCCGGGCTTGTCGGATTTGGCAGCGGACCAGCATCTCATGCTGCAGTCTTCCATTTTGTAACTCTGTGCAGCATATTTTCAAAATCTCCCTGATAGGACAGACCGTATCCGGTCAGAGAAACGCCTTTGGCATGAAAAAAGAATGGTCAGCTTTGGACCTGGCTTTTCTGAAATTTCGGCGCCGATTCGTCTTGCGAAAAGCTTCGGCCATATCTTTTTGTCCGCCTTTTTTCAAAGCAGACTACGATTTCATTATTCATTCTTTCGATTCCTTATCTTTGTTTTTCCTGCAAAAGTATAACATAAAGATGCAGAAATTTCATCAGGAATTTCTCAGATGACCCGGTAGGTTTTCCATTTGCCATGACGAAAACGCAGCCAGAAAATAATTCCCCGGCTCACCCAGTCCAGGCACATGGATCCGGCAGATCCATTTTCTTTTGTTTATACGGTTTCCCCCTTCTTTTAAGTGATTAAAGATTTCTGTAGTCATCCGCCACATTTTCTGTTACATCATTTTCGGTAGTGATAAAATATGTTTTCTTCTGTGCTGCAAAGGTCTGGAGCTTTTGAATCCGTTGTTCTGTGGACTGGACGATTGCATCGATACGTTTCTGGTCAATAAAATTGCTGATGCGCCCTGCAGCAGCCTGAAATCTATCCAGTCAAAGGAAGAGACAAGCTTAAGCTGCTCGTCATGGGATTTCTTGAAGGGCTTGCATATGATTTCTCTTTCCTTAAGGATGTCAAACGGAACTTTGTTGTATCCTCAAAGAAGAACCGCTGTCAAAAAGGGGAGGCGCCAAAGCCACTGGAGAGTTTCGGCGTTTCTAAGAAGTCCGAAATTATTCAGATGCCGGTCTTCGTTTGCAATGATGTAATCGATCACGATCATCTGATCCAGTGCAGGTACCACATTTACGCCAAGTTCCAAACAGCAATTCACATAATGCTGATATACGGATACATCGTTTTTTTCTTACGGGTCTGAAAAGATTCGCCATGCACTGACAAGGTCCATATCTTTTGTAACAAAAATCCTCACATACACTGTATGGCATGTCATCGTCCACAGGATCGTGTAGGGAATGTGAGGGATGCCCAGTTTCTCCATGATATTGGATGCAATTACTTCGTTGACATCATATATTGTTTTGCGATGAGAGGTTCAAGTCTCAAAAGCCCCTCACAGAACCGCACGTGCCCTATTAAGGCATACGGCTCTTCAATAAGCCATTTACCTAATACGCACTTTTCAGATATATCCTTGGATACTCCAGTGGATGTATCTTTAGAATATTCATATATTTCTTCCACGTCAGCCAATACGTTTGGTCTCTGCGTCTCTTGCTTTTCCATAACTCATGTCTCACATATTTGTAATATTTTTGCAAACCTATGTAGTTCCCATAGATTCCATAATATCTGTAATGCCCCGTCAGTTTCACATTCAACGCTTCTATGGTATCGGCTATGCTTTCGTGCATGTGCTCCCATAACCATTTCTTGACTGCTTCTCTTTTCATTTTCAGCTTCTTCCTGCTTGTTCTATGCAGTACACAGTACTTGCCCCAGTGACTTGTCGCATTGTAGTGTGTAAAGCCGAGAAAGTCAAAGGATTCCTTTGTTCCCTTGTATCTGCCAAATGGTAGAATTCTGCTTTTATCCTCTGCAATTTCAAGACTGAATTTACGCAGTCTTTCTATCAGAAGCTGATAAAACCTTTGTGCTTCATTCTCGTATTGGAACAGACATACAAAATCATCTGCATAGCGTACCATGTACATTTCTCCCTTAAACTCATACTTTTTCACATAATCAAACCATGTATCTAAGGTATAGTGCAGATACACATTTGCCAGCACTGGCGAAATCAGACCGCCCTGTACTGTTCCAGCTTCTGTATCCAGTCGCTTACCATCCTCCATAACTCCCCCTATCAGAAATCTCTTGATATATCTGATGAAGTTCTTATCTGCTATGTCATGCTCAAGAAATTTTATCATCCACTCATGGTCTAGGTTATCAAAGAATCCCTTGATGTCTGCATCTAAAATGTAATTGACCTTGTCTGCCATGATGTGTTTGTTTACTCTTTGAATGGCATCGTGACAACTTCTGTTTGGACGAAACCCAAATGAAAACTCCTTGAACTTAGGCTCGTAAATCGCTTCCAGTATCTCTTTAAAGACACCTTGAACGACTTTATCCTCAAATGACGGTATGCCGAGTCCTCGCATCTTGCCATTACCTTTTGGGATATAGGCTCTGCGCACGGGATATGGTTTATAGGAAAACTTCTTCATTCTGACAAGCAGACTCTCTATGTTTTCCCCTAAGTTCTCTCCGTATTGCTCCTTGGTTATTCCATCCACTCCTACTGCTTTCCCTTTGGGTTGTTTGTTGTAGGACTCTTTGAGTGTGTCACTGTTGACATATTTCATTAGCGACTGAACTCTGCCATATCTTTCTACGAGACTGGCTATTTCTGCTTTCTCTTTTCCATAGATTTTATGCCTCCTGTGCTCTCTATGTTTTGATTGCAAAAGCAACTTATTGTCCGTCCCTTCCTCCAGCGTCATTACTGCTTTCATCAGTACTATGGACGAATCCGACTCCTCAATGGTCTTCGTTCATACTCACCATTGCATTGGTCGATATTCCCTACTGTCTCATGTACAGAACCATCCAGGTCTCCCAGGTATGTCAAATATAACAATATCAGGTATGCCGTGCTCTAGGACTCCGGTGTGTTTTCATAGTCTCGCTTTAACGACTAATCCTTATTGGTGACCCAAGGAGGTAGCAGACCACCCCACACAATCGATATTTTAACGAAGCTCAATCACTTCACGCTTACGCATTACGGCGTTCCTGTTCCCTGTCCTACGCTTAAACACCATTGTTAGCCTTTGGCGCTCCAAGGACTCGGTACTGGCGACTTGACTGATTCCCACCAGTTGAAAAAATTACCGCCCATGCATCTGACGCAATTACGTACTCATTGTTTCGGATCTGACGGACTTCTGTGCGTACCACCTTGGCAATACTTGTCCAGCTTGTCAGCCCTGATCACAACAGAGGCTGAATACATTTGCTTTTTCCCAAGACTGCCTGAAAAAAGGATGATCAGCAAAAGGACGGAATGCTAAGAAAAATTTCTGCAAAACGCATGAGGAGGCTGTCCAGCCACTGGGGTGCAATTCCGCAAAAAGAACCGATCACAATTGCAAGGAAAGTAGAAATAAAGGTAGACAATACTCAATTGTCCAGGAAATCCTGCCGCCGTACCAGAGCATGGAAAAAATATCCCTTCCCATGGTATCCGTTCCAAATAAAAACTCTCTGTTCGGTGCCTGATTGTAATTTTGCAGATCCATATAAAGTGGGGTCCTTTGTCATGATCAGCTCGGCACACAGACAGCCCAAAATAATAGCTGCTAAAATCATAATTGAGATCAAGGGCTTTCCCTGGAACCATTTCTTTGGAAGCCGGGCAGTTCGTTCCCGGTGCAGGACGCTGTCCTACAATCTGGAAGGAGTCGTTTGCTGTTTCCATCATAAATCTGTTACCTCCGAGGTATCTGTTATTTCCCGGGCCCTGATTCTGGGGTCAATGTGCTCATTTATGATCTGGCTTAACATGTTGCAGAAAATTACAAGGATACCGGATATCATGCAAAGGATCATAAGAAGATTATAGTCGTGATATCTGGCACTTTCGTAGGATAAAGGCACCGATTCCCGGATAGGAAAATACGCTCTCGACAACAAAGGTTCCGCCCAGAACATGGGGAACTGCAATTGCCATAATGCTAAGATAGGAAGGCATAACATTTCGCAGGCAATGGCCAAACAAAATGCCTTTTTGCCCAGTCCCTTTGATTTTGCCAGCAGGACATAATCGGCTCTTACCTCTTCCTGTATCTTGTTGCGGACCATATAAGCGTAATACCATAAATGCTCCAGGGATACAACGGTAAGGGGCAGGATCAGATGAAGAATCCGGTCAGGGATATCCGCTGCTTTTCCAGTGGAATAAGCACCGCTGCTTGGCAGAATCCGAAAGGGTAACGGAAAAAAATCAGGATCAGTACAAGAGAAATCCAGAATTCCGGGATGCAGCTGGAGATGGTGCCCAGCCTGCATAAGATTTTATCAATCCACTTCTCTTCATTCCATGCACAGAAGATTCCCAGCAAAAAGAGAACCCGCAAAAATGATTAGAAAACCGATTCCGCCAAGCAAAAGGGTATTTGTCATTCTTTGGCTGATTACTTTTTATTACGTCCTGCTTGTATTTAAAAAGAAATGCCAAAGTTTCCATGAACTGCATTTTCCAGCCATTTTACATACTGGACATAGATTGGTTCATTCAGCCCCAGTTTTTCCATGGCCCATTCCCGTTCCGCTGGACTCATTTTTTCAGTCCGGTCTCCATAGTAGGAAACAAGAGGATCTCCAGGCGCAAGCCGCGCTACATAGAAAACCACCACAGACAGAAGGAAAACACTGCCCAGAAAAAGGAGCAGTTTTTTTCCATAATAAAGATTGCGGTCACGCTTTCCCATTTATCTTTCCCCCTTATAAGGTTTTAGCACAAAATGACCAGGGATATTTCTTTCATTTCCCCTTCACCAAAATCAGATTCATCATAAACCACTAACTTTCTGTTTCTTTCGCGGATCGGATCTGGAATGGGAATTGCAGACAGCAAAAAGTCCTGGTATATCCATGAACAGGATTGGCAAAAAGTTCTTTGGCAGGAGCTAATTCCACCAGCCGGCCCCGGTACATCACACCTACCCGATCACAGAGATATTCCACCATGGCAAGATCATGGGCAATAAACAAAAATGTAAATCCATGTTCCTGCTGCAGATGTTTAAATAAATTGATTACCTGTGCCTGAATGGAAACATCAAGGGCTGCTATAGGTTCATCTGCTGCCAGAAACTCCGGATCCATGGCAAGTGCCCTCGCAATGGCAATCCGCTGCCGCTGCCCTCCAGAAAGCTCAGAAGGATACCTGTCCAGAAAACTTTCATCAAGACCTACATACTGCATCTGAAAAGCCGCCTCTTTCTGGCAGGTTCCCCGAGGCGGCGTAATATGATGGATCTTCAGCGATTCTGCAATAATATCTGCTGCTTTCATTCTGGGATTTAAACTGGAGGCAGAATCTTGAAAAATAATCTGCCTCCTGGTTTTGCAGCAGCTTCTTATTCTGCCGGATTCTCCGGGATCATGAATATTGATTCCCTTGTACAAAATTTTCCCGGCTGTGGGGGTGTAAATATTCATCAGGCAGCGTGCTATTGTGGATTTCCCGGAACCGGATTCCCCTACCAGTCCCAGGATCTCGCCTTTATAAATCTGAAAAAGAAACATCATTGACTGCGTTAACAGCGATTTTCCTGGAAAGAAAAAAGCGGTGCGTCAGATTTTTTACTTCGATCAAAGTTTCTTTATTCAATTGGTTTTCCTCCCACTGGCGGAATTATTTTGGGTGCCCTTTTATCAAGCAGCCATGTGGCAGCAGAATGGGTATCGGTAATGGGAAACATAGGCGGCATTTTCTCATAGTCGATTCCAAAGGGCGTATTCATTCCGGCAGGCATAAGCGTCTCCGTCTGGCGGATCGATCAGTGTGGGAGGCATGCCGGGAATGGTATAAAGCTGTGATTTCCCACGGGAAAAAGCAGGCAGTGAGCGCAGCAGCCCCCAGGTATAGGGGTGTCTTGGATCATAATAGATTTCCTCTGCGGTTCCGATCTCCACAATTTTTCCTGCATACATAACGGCAACCCGATCTGCCGCCCGGGCAACGACGCCAAGGTCGTGTGATACCAGAATGGTGGAGGTTCCAAGCTTTTTTTGAATTTCCCTTAGAAGGTCCAGAATCTGTGCCTGAATCGTTACATCCAGTGCTGTTGTAGGTTCATCCGCAAACAGGATATCCGGATTGGACGCAAGGGCAATGGCCATAACGCTTCTCTGGCGCATTCCGCCGGAAAAATGCCAGGGATAGAGATGGTGCCGTTCTTTTGGACGCTCAATTCCCACCAGCTCCATCAGTTCGATGACCCTGTTATAAACCTCTTCCCTGGATTTCTTTGGATGGTGTACAAGGATGGCTTCTGCAATCTGCTGGCCGATTTTTATAGTAGGGTTCAGGGAGGTCATAGGATCCTGGAAAATCATGGAAAAGGCACTGCCGCGGATTTTTTGCATTTCCTTTTCTTTATAATCTGTAATGTCAGTTCCGTTAAGAAGGATTTTGCCGGATTTTATTTGGGCACTTCCCGGCAAAAGCTTCATGATGCTTTTGCACAGTACACTTTTTCCGCACCCGGATTCTCCCACAATGGCCAGTACTTCCCCTTTTTTCAGGGAAAAAGAGCGTCCCGCACAGCCTGTACTTCTCCAGCTGTACTGTGAAAGCTGACGGACAGGTTTTTCACTTCCAAAACATTTTTTCTGGCTGTTTCATTATTCTGCAATCGTCCAGTCTTTCACATTCCAGAAAATACCAACTCCATGGTGCCCCATAACGGTATGGGAATCAATTCCCCTGAATGCGGGAATCCGCAACGTAATTGGCATCAATGTAGCAGATAAAAGCGTATGCGGGATCCTTTGCAAGCTCTTCTAGGAATCTGGCATAGGCTTCTTTTTTCGTACTTCGGGATCATCTGACTGGCGGGCCTTAGTGAGGTACTGGTCTACCAGTTCATTGGAATAGCTGGAGTAGTTGGCGCCTTTGTCTGTGCCGAACACTTTATAGGTATGGTCATCTGCATCAAAGGGGCTTCCCCATCCGATCAGATATGCCATCTGTCCGCCCCAGTCAACCTGGGTGGGGATTTCCACTGTGACATCCATTCCAATTTCCTTTAGTTCCTGGGCTGCAATCTGGGCAATGTCCGCACGAACCTGGTCGCCTGCACCTACACTGATCACAAAGCCAACCTTTTCCCCCGTTTCTGTAATAGAATCCGTCCTCTCCCATTTCACAGCCTGCGTCTTCCAGTACTGCTTTTGCCTTTACAGGATCATAGTCATAATGCTCCACATTTTCATTGTTGTAAATATTTCTCTGAAGAGGACCGTAAGCAGTCATTCCCTGTCCAAGAAGAACTGCGTCTACAATTGCCTGACGGTCAATTCCGTAACAGACTGCCGGGATCAGATCGCGGTTGTTCTGCCAGTATTCATTGGCAAAATTAAACATGATTCCACGGTAATCAGATGTTTTCATATCATAGCAGGTGTAGCTTTCATCTTCTGTGAATGCTGCTGCATCCTTTGGTGTGAGAAGAGCCAGGTTTAGTTCACCAGATCTAAGCTGTAAGGCTTTTGCGTTGTCGTCTTCTACAATTTTGAAAACAATGGTGTCAATGTTAGGTGTGCCTTTGAAATAATCTTCGTTCCGGGTCAGGGTGATCGCCTGTCCTTTTTTCCCAGGATTCCAGCTTATAGGGACCTGTACCCACAGGATTACGGAAGAAATCACTGGTCTGCATATCTTCTCCTTCCAGAAGGTGTTTTGGGAAGAACTGCCATGGTCATGTAATCCAGAAATGCTACATTGGGGGCATCCAGCTGAAAAAGAAATGGTGTGATCATCAATTACGTTGATTTCCTGGACATCCTCGTAGTTTGGTGCATTTTCGGAACCGTTTTCCGGATTCATAATTGCCTCGATGGTGAATTTCACATCCTCTGCAGTAACCGGTTCACCGTCGTGCCATGTGGCATTTTCTGCCATGTGAAATGTATAGGTATTTGTTTGGGTATCAAAATCCCAGCTGCTGGCAAGTCCGGGAACTACCTGGTTGTCGCCATCGTGGGCGGTCAGACCGTCAAAAAAGCAAAATGTTGATTTCTCCGTGCTCATCCATGGCGGGATTGATCCTTGTATAATCACCGCTTCCGTAAACTAGCGTGGTGTCGTTTTCTTTAGCGCATACACAGACAGCGGGAATCATCATGCATGCACAGGCAATTCCAAGTCCAAGCAATGTTTTTCTTTTTTCTCATTCTATTCTTATTCTCCTTCGTTTTACTTGTTCGAAATATTTCGTCTGCATATACAGCTTAACAAACAAGGATGAGGGGAACAAGCCCTGTGGGGGAAACGTATCCAGCCTCAGAGTTAAATTAATTTTTCGAAACGGTAGCAAGGTTGATTAATTTCTGGGATTCCGTGATGGCTCCAATTACAAGTCCCAGTTCAGCTGGAATTGATTTTTCTTTGTATATTGTATTGATTTTTTCAAAATTCCGTTCATAAAGAGTGCGGCTTATGTCAAACACTGTATTTACATCAGAATTATGAAAACAAAGAGATCCGCTTGTTCGCAATTGAAGAAACTTCCTGTAAAATAAAAAATGTATAATGCAGATTTCCAGAGACTGCATTATACATTTTTTTTTGCATATGGCTGCTATAACGACTATGCAGATCGTTGTTTTTCCCCATTTTATAATTTCATCTGCCATTTTAAAGGCATCTATAACATGATGTTCCTCTAAAAAACAGTTCACTGGGATATCTTACAACAACACCATATGGTGTCAGTTCGTCTGCATAATCATAAAATTTATCCTGGATAGATACCTGATTTTTATTTTCGAATGTGCTTTCTGTTCCAACAATAATATCGACTGGACGTTTTTTATCTTTCGAATAGAACGATATGCTTGGTAGTTAAGTCTTTTAAATTTTTTATTTCATCGTTTACAATGATATAAAATCAAAATCGCTTTCTTCCGTATAGGTATCATTTGCAAAAGAACCGAATAAATAAATTTTTAAAGGCAGTTGTTATTGTATTTTTATTTGCAGCCTAATTATAACACTCTCTATGTAGTTGTCATGTAGATACTGCATGGTATTTCTCTTCATATTTAGCTGGCTTGCTGTTGGGGATTATTGTGCAACTGTGAACAGCGAATAGAAATACCCTATTTGCAATCAGCGTATAGAAGAGCCCAGTGCTTCTGCTAACTGCTCCTGGGTCATGGAATGTTCTTTTCGTAATCTGCTTATTTAGCCAAGCAGCTGTTTCTCTACATTTTCAAATCCGATTCGCTCGATGGTTTCTGCGAAGCGTTCTCCCTTGATGCCGTTATCACGGAAGAAAAGGATTGCCTTTTCGATTACGTCTAAGGCTTCGTCTTTGGAGGTGAAAATTTTACTGAGGGAGCGTCCTTTGATACTTTTTTTTTGCCCCAGCGGCCGCCGATGTAGATCTTGTAGCCGTAGGTGCCGTCTTCGATGGTGTGGAACGGGCATTTTCCTACGCAGCGTCCGCAGTGGCGGCAGGTGTCTTTGTCGATCTGGATTTTTCCATCCACTACTTTTTGCTACTTTGTTTGGACAGGCGGCTTCAATGGCACATTTTTGCAGCCTTTTACAGACATCGGTGTCCACCTGGGGGATTCTCTGGCCGATGATGCCGACATCGTTCAGGTTTTGGCTTGACACAGTTGTTTTGGGCATCCGCCTACTGCGATCTTAAATTTGTGGGGAAGGGCAACATTCCGGTAGCCTTCAGAAGCGCGCTTTGTAGATTTCCTCGGAAATGGCGTAGGAATCCAGAAGTCCGTACTGGCAGGTGGTTCCCTTGCAGGATACTACAGGACGGACTTTGGCTTCGGTTCCACCGGTTACCAGGCCTTCTTTGGCGATAAACTGCTGGAATTCTTCAATCTTATCATAGGGGAATCCCGGAATTTCCACGGAAAGTCTGGTGGTATATAGAAGGTTGCCGTTGCCGAACTTCTCTGCTGCTTCTGCCATGCAGCGGTGCTGTGCGGCGGTTACTTTGCCGTTTACGGTAAGGGACACGGGCGGAAAAAAAAGGTCTGTTCCGCGATTGTTAAGAAAGCCCATTCCTTTTACGCGGGCTTCGTCTTTTTGCTGACTGTTAATGCCGACATTTTGCTACCTCGTTTCATGTGTATTTCCTTTAATATAGCACTTGAGGATGTATTTGAAAAATGATATTATTTGATAGAAATGATAGGTATTTTCTATATAAGGAGCAATAGATATGACGATAAGACATCTGACGATTTTTGTTGCAGTGGCGGATCTGGGGTCTATGAGCGCCGCTGCTGCTTTTTTATATTTGTCTCAGCCGACGGTGAGCCAGGCCATTCGGGAGTTGGAAAAGCATTACAATGGTCTTCTTTGAACGATTGGGAAAGAAGCTGTATCTCACAGAACGGGGCCAGCTTTTGCTTCCCCAGGCGCGAAATTTGATCCGGCAGTTTCAGCAGCTGGAGGAACTGATGCTGAATCAGGGGCAGTCTTCCACACTGAAGCTGGGTTCTACTATTACGGTGGGAACTTGTTTGACGCCCTTTTCTGATTCCCCGGCTTCAAAAGAACTGCCCGGAGATTCGGGTTCATTCCTATGTGAGTAATACCAAGGACATTGAACAGAAGCTTCTTCGCTCGGAGCTGGATGTGGGAATTGTGGAGGGGAAATCCCTTTCTCCGGATCTTACTGTTCTTCCGATTATTGATGACTGCTTGGTGCTTGCGGTGGAAAGGATCATCCATTTTATGGGAAAAAACGCATTCAAGTACAGGATCTTGTGGGGGAACCTTTTGCTATGCGTGAACAGGGAAGCGGAACCAGGCAGCTGTTTGAGGTATGCTGCGAAGCATCATATTTTTGTGCAGACGGTTTGGGAGGCCAACAGTCCCCGGGCGCTTCTGAATGCTGTGCTTTATGACCGGGTACTTGCGGTTATGTCTCTTCGCCTGATGCCGCATGAGATCCGGCATGGAAAAAATCAGGGTTTTTATAATCAAAATGGGAATGGAACCGAAAATTCAAACTTGTTTATCACAAAACAAGTTTCTCTCTCCCATTCATGAACTGGAAAGACTGCTTCACACTTATGAAAATATAGAACTTTCGCCGGATATGGGGATACTGGAATGATGTATCCAATATTTTCCATGTCTGGCGGAAGTGTAAAGAATTATTGAAATTTTATTCATCAAATCAAAGGGGCAGGAAAATGGCTCCTTCATTAGATTCAGCTTAGATTTTACCGATCAATACTACAATTCCGGCGACGGCAAGGGCGATGATCAGATACAGAATGGTGGCCAGGCCGCGTTTCTCGGCCTCGTTTATGTATTCCTTTGGATAAAAATAGATACAGTTGAGTCCGCTGTCTTTAGCCGCGCATTTTACCAGCAAAAAGAACAGGAGACAGTACAGGATAAGTTGTAATAACAGCATAATCAAATCCTCCTATATAAAAAAAATGGAGGACCATCAGGTCCTCCGTCTGATTGCAGGATTCTTGCCAAGAGAGGTTTCATCCCTGCGGACAATATACCGGCACGGCGCAGATCCCTTTCTTTCCCTCAGCAGTATCAGAACCAACTTTTTGCCCGTATTTTGTATCTAAACCATTAAGAAATTCTATGGCAGGTTTGTTCTTTTAGGATGGTATATGGTATATATACCATATTGTCAATGCAAATTATTATATTACCGTTCACTGGTAATATAATCACAGCATCTCATGAATCTCGGGAAGATGCAAAGGCTGCGGGCTAAGGTTCCGTGATCAGGGCGATTATGGTGCCGTAGTTGGTGAAGGGGATGGACTGTCGGTGGCGGTGCGCATGCGGTACTGATTTCTGGGTGGTGGTTCAGCATGCAGCCGCCGCAGTGGATCACTATGGAATAAAAGCAAGGTTCTCTGGGAATTCGGTGCCGGAGCAGAATTGGAAATTCAGACTTGCCGGTGTACTGCCGGAGCCAGTTTGGCAGCTTTACGGTGCCGATGTCGTTGCACTGG
>VOFC01006036.1_pt1 | contig 37358 bp, 48 predicted proteins | sample 5384161 | NCBI WGS metagenome assembly VOFC01 (sample SAMN12384722, study PRJNA508395) | human gut metagenome | isolation source: healthy gut B | host: Homo sapiens | reverse complement strand
TTTCCGAAAATCGCACCTAATCCGGCGCCGACAGCGGCCCCGCTACCTCCCCCGATAAGGGCTCCTTTTCCGGTATTTGACATGTTACAGCTTGTAAATAGCATGCCGGCAGCCAATATACAAGACATAATTTTAATGCTCTTCATTTTTTTTTAGTTTTAGAAATTGATTTACAAAAATAAAGAAAAAATCGATATGATATTTGTTTATATTATTTTTTTTTTTGAGGAAAGGAGTATATGGCTCCTTTGAAAATAAATAACAGTATTTGAGATTATTATGTTCGATGTTATGGAAAATGTACTATCGTCAAAAATGGAGCCGTTCGCTTTTTAGTTCTCTTATCTATATTTGTAACAATAGGATTAAGGTTCTATATGGAAGATAAATATTTGTATTATAAGTTATAGAATGACCGGTATAATTCATGCGAGTATTGTTTTTGCTTTTAGTTTGTACTATCTTTGTTTAATTAACTAATACAATAATCGAGATGAACACGTTCGGAAATCTCTTTACGCTTACTTCATTCGGAGAGTCTCATGGTAGGGCGATCGGTGGGGTGGTAGACGGTATGCCTGCCGGTATTCCTGTGGATATGGAGTATATACAGCGAGAGTTAAACAGGCGTCGTCCCGGGCAATCGTCGATTGTCACCTCTCGTAAAAAGAAAACGATCGGGTAGAATTCCTCTCCGGGATTTTCGAAGGGAAGACAACCGGTACGCCTATCGGTTTTCTTGTGTATAATGAGAATCAACACTCATCGGATTATGATAATTTGCGGGAGGTGTTCCGCCCTTCGCATGCCGATTATACATACACCCAGAAATACGGGGTACGGGATCATCGGGGAGGTGGTCGTTCTTCGGCTCGCGAGACGATAGCTCGCTGTGTCGCCGGAGCTCTTGCAAAACTTGTTTTAACTCGGCTGGGCATAGAAGTCTGGGCGTATACTTCGCAGGTGGGGGAATTGTCTTTGTCCGGCGATTATAATCGATATGACTTCGACGAGATAGAGAAAAATCCGGTACGTTGTCCCGATGCGGATATGGCAAAACGAATGGAGGAATATATCGGAAAAGTAAAGTCAGAAGGCGATACAGTGGGAGGTGTTGTTACCTGTGTCGTTCGTCATGTCCCGGCAGGGTTGGGCGAGCCTGTGTTCGACAAGCTGCATGCCGCATTGGGTAGTGCGATGTTGAGCATAAACGCTGTAAAAGGCTTTGAATATGGTATGGGTTTTAGAGGGGTGAGATACAGAGGTTCTCAAATGAATGATGTATTCGAAACTCAACAGGGCAAAATCGTAGCGAGAACCAATCATTCGGGTGGGATTCAAGGTGGAATTTCCAATGGAGAAGATATTTATTTCAGAGTCGCGTTCAAGCCGGTCGCTACTTTATTGAAAGATATAGAGACAGTCGATTCGCAAGGAAACCCGACCGTGTTGAGGGCAAAAGGACGTCATGACCCTTGCGTATTGCCCCGTGCCGTACCTGTGGTGGAAGCTATGGCAGCAATGGTTATTCTCGATTATTATTTGTTGGCACAAAGTCATAAATTATAAATTAAAAAATATGGATACAAAAAAGTATATAGACAGTCATAGAGAGCGTTTTTTCAACGAGTTATTTTCGTTGCTTCGTATTCCTTCTATCAGTGCGTTGCCTGAACATAGAAAGGATATGCAGCTTTGTGCCGAACGATGGAGGGATTTGCTTTTGGAAGCCGGAGCCGATAGAGCCGAAGTGATGCCTACCTCGGCCTCGCCTGTGGTTTTCGCCGAAAAGATAGTTGATAGGAGTTTCCCTACGGTACTGGTATATGCTCATTATGATGTGATGCCTGTCGAACCGCTTGAACTGTGGCATACCGAGCCTTTCGAGCCGGTAGTAAAAGACGGGAAACTGTGGGCTCGGGGGGCCGACGATGACAAAGGGCAAGGGTTTATCCAGTTGAAAGCCTTTGAAATTGCGGTCAAAGAGGGTTTGTTACGCTGTAATGTGAAATTTTTGATAGAGGGTGGCGAGGAAATCGGTTCCCCCGGAGTAGAGGCTTTTTGTAAGGAACATCTCGATTTGTTGAAATGCGATGTGATACTGGTCTCAGACACGAGTATGGTCGGTTTGGATACTCCGTCTATCACGACCGGATTGCGAGGATTAGCCTATTGGGAGATAGAGGTCACGGGTCCTAATCGGGATTTGCATTCGGGAATTTTCGGGGGAACGGTAGCTAATCCCATTAACGAACTTTGCAAAATGCTGGCCGGTGTCGTAGATGAAAATGGTCGTATAACTTTACCGCATTTTTATGACAAAGTAGAAACTGTTTCGACGCAAGAACGAGCCATGTTGGGAGCTGTGCCTTATGATGAAGAAAAATATAAAGCGGCGATCGATGTGGAGGCTCTTTCGGGAGAGGTTGGTTATTCACCTTTGGAGCGTACCGCCATTCGTCCTACGTTCGATATTTGCGGTATTTGGGGCGGGTACACGGGCGAAGGTGCAAAAACTGTATTGCCGTCAAAAGCCTATGCCAAAGTTTCTTGTCGGTTGGTTCCCCATCAGAATCATGAGGAAATATCCAAGATGTTTATCGATTACATATACTCTGTCGCTCCTCGCAGCGTAAAGGTGAAAGTGAGCCCGATGCATGGGGGTGAAAGCTATGTATGTCCTATCAATTTGCCGGCTTATCGGGCTGCGGAAAAGGGGTATGAGCTGGCGTTCGGAAAACGTCCATTGGCGGTACGTCGTGGAGGAAGTATCCCTATTATAGCAACTTTTGAAAAAGTTTTGGGTGTGAAATCGGTCTTAATGGGATTCGGATTAGAATCGGATGCTACGCATTCGCCGAATGAAAATTTCTGATCGAAATGTATGAAAAAGGAATTATCGCAGTAGTCGAATTTTATAATCAATTCGGGCATTGATGGCGACGGGAGAAAAACGGTATCGGGATTTTTCCGATTTTTTGAATCTCCATTTCGATTGTAAAGTCCAAAAAATATCGTTACATGCAGGGTTTACTTGCCCTAATCGGGACGGGAGTATTGGGGTCGGTGGTTGTACTTATTGCAACAATCAGACGTTCAGTCCTGATTATTGCCACACGGGGAAGAGTATCACCTCCCAGTTGGAAGAGGGGATAGCTTTTTTTGCCCGTAAATATCCTGAAATGCACTATTTGGCCTATTTTCAGGCTTATACGAACACGTATGGAGAGCTTGCCGTTTTGAAGCAGAAATATGAGGAGGCGTTGTCTCACCCCGGTGTCGTGGGGATTATTGTCGGTACTCGCCCCGATTGTATGCCCGACGGACTGTTGGAATATTTTGCGGATTTGTCCCGACATACATTCGTATTGGTGGAGTATGGCGTGGAGAGTACTTGCGACGAAACTTTGCGTAGGGTTAACCGGGGACATGATTTTGCCGCTTCGGTCGATGCTATTTTGTCGTACGGCTGAAATGGGTATTGCAGTGGGGGCTCACATGATATTGGGATTGCCGGGGAGAGAATCGGGAGATGATTTTATCTCATGCCGATAAGATGTCCCGGTTGCCGCTCGACACGATTAAGTTGCATCAGTTGCAGCTTATTCTCCATACCCGTATGGCTGCCGAATATAAAAGCAATCCGAATGATTTTCATTTGTACGATGTCGATGAGTATATCGATCTGGCAATCGATTTTGCCGAGCGATTGTCTCCGCACATCGCTATCGAACGTTTTGTCTCTCAGTCTCCGGCCGAACTGCTTATCGCTCCGAATTGGGGGATAAAGAACTATGAGTTTACGGCTCGTTTGTTGAAGCGAATGAAAGAACGCGATACTTGGCAAGGAAAGTTGTTCACCGAAGTCTGAGCCGGTTTAACGGTGGTTTTGTAATCTCTGTTTCGCCATTTGCTCGTATTCTGTACCCGGTTGTCCGTAATTACAATACGGATATATGCTGATTCCGCCGCGCGGAGTGAAGATACCGGTTACTTCGATGTATTTGGGGTTCATGAGCTTAACGAGGTCTTTCATGATGATGTTCACGCAATCTTCATGAAAAGCTCCGTGGTTACGGAAACTGAATAAATAAAGTTTCAGACTCTTGCTTTCTACCATATGTTCTCCGGGAATATAGTCGATTTGTATGGTAGCGAAATCGGGTTGTCCGGTAATCGGGCACAGACTGGTAAACTCCGGGCAGTTGAATCGTACCCAGTAATCGTTTTCCGGGTGTTTGTTTATAAATGTTTCCAAGACCTCGGGTGCATAATCCTGTTTATACACGGTCTTATGTCCCAGCAGGGTCAGTTGTGATGTCTCTGATTTCATAATAAGTCGTGTTGATTATTGTAGTTCTTTTATCTTGAATATGTTGTATGAAACTTTCTGGTCGTAGACATCGCTGCCGTCTATCTTTTTTTACGAATCGTACGACTCTTATCGTTACCGGCAATATGACGATTTCATAGGCCGTTTTAAGGCAGGCTTGTGTTACAATGAGAATCAATAGTTCGTTTACAGGGACTACTCCACCGAATGCGATAGGAAAAAACAAGAGCGAATCGGCACTTTCGCCCACTACGGTCGATGTAATGGCTCGTAATGAAAAGTGTTTACCCTTGCTCGATATTTTCATTTTACTCATGACATAGGCGTTCAAAAAGGAGCCTACGAGGAAAGCTATGAAACTTGCTAATAAGATGCGGGGTGTTGATGAAAATACGGTTTCGAACGATTTCTGTCCGTCCCAAAATAGAGCCGATGGTAATATAATCGCTATCTGCATAAAGATGATAGCCATTAAGTTCATCAGGAATCCGAGCCAAATAATGAGTCGGGCTTTTCGATACCCCCAAACCTCTGCGATACAATCGTTGATAATGTAAGAGATGGGGAAAACGATGAGACCTGCGGTCGCAGTAATGCCTCCTAACGAAATCATCTTTACTTCGAGTAAATTCGAGCAGATGAGGCAGACACAAAAGACAACGCCCATGATTAAAAAAAGGGCAGGGAAAAAGAACGATTCATAATTCTTGTTTTTTACGTGGTGTTCAAGCACACGGAGGATATTTATCCTCTCCTGTTTTATACTAAATCTTTTAGGGGTGCAAAGATAATACAAACGAGGGTAAAAACAAATTCATCGGGGATATACCTTGTTTCGTTTGTCTCTACCATTGGTACAAATAGTATATCTATGTCATAACAAGACAGGATTGGAAGACTTATGGGGAGCAGAAATTCTTTATGGTTCGGATAATTTATTTAAGAATTGGGCTACATGTTTCCCGTCCATGAGTCCGTGATGGGCACAGATCGATATGGGAAGGAGCATTTTCCCATTTGTGTCGATGAGTTTTCCTGTCGATATGCGAGGAACCGAGTCTCCGTTCTTGAAAGAAACAGCGTGTTTCATTTCGGAGAAGGAGAACCACGGAATAGAAGAGTATCTGATAACGTCTTCTCTTCCTGTATTTTTCGAAAAGGATAACCCTGTACTGTTTTTTACTCTTGTTATCTCTTGAATTGCTTGTTGAATGAAATCGTTGCGATCGGGGATATATTCGAAAAAAGCAAAACCGAATGTTCCGTCTTCTCTTCCTATTGTCGGAGATACGTGTATGGTATCGTATTTAACGACAGAATTCTCTCCCTCGATTCTTAATTTGAATTCGTCTGTTTCATTGGCTTTTGTCAATATATGATGGAGCGAGTAAAGGAAAAAAGATTGAGAATCATGTTTGGCTTCGAGATATATGGTAGTAAAATCTACGTTTGTAGTTATTCCGAAAAAGGGATCGTCAAAAGCAGAAAAGAACCGGAAGTGTTCCTTCCGGTTCCAAGATTCGATATTTAGTTTGGTCTTTGTCATTGAGATCGATGTTACAAGGTTATGTTATCCGTTTCATTTTTTTGAACTAGAACTTTATCGATGCGGGCTCCGTCCATGTCGACGATTTCGAAAGTGAAGCATAGCCATTCTATCTTTTCTCCTTCGGTCGGAATGTGCTGTAATAATTCGAGGATAAGCCCGCTCAGAGTATTGTAATTGTATTCTTGATAACGATCCGTCATGTCGTAGTGGTCCAGAAAATCATAGAAAGAGCATTGTCCGTCGATGAGACAAGAGCCATCTTCCTGGATAATAATATCTGCCGAAGGCCCCGATGATACAGAACCGACCAAAGCTCCCAAAATATCGCTTATCGTCACAATTCCTTCAATACTCCCAAATTCGTCGGTTACTAATCCATAGCGTTGATTTTCATTGCGGAGCCTTTCCATCGCAGTATATACACTCATATTTTCCGGCAAGAAATAAGGGGTTGAGGCGACGGCTCTGATATCGAAATTTTTATCATCGATCTTTCCGAATAAATCTTTTAAAGAAACTATTCCGATAATGTTATCGAGGCTGTCTTCGCATAGCGGATATACGGCATGAAGATCACTGGTAATCTTTGATTTCAGGGTCGTGTTGTCATCTTGTACATCGAGACAAATTAAATCGCTCCGGTGGGTCATGATAGAGGATATATTGCGATCTCCCAAGTTAAAAACTCGTTCTACAATGTCTTGTTCCACCTCCTGTACACACCCTCCCTCTGTACCTTCTCGAACGATAGCTTTTATTTCGTCTTCGGTGATTCCTTCTTTTTGAGATGAAAGCCCTAAGAAACGGCATACCCCGGCTGTACTTTTGGTGAGTATCCACACGAAAGGCGATGCGATATACGATAACCACGACATAGGTCTCGATACTATCTTTGCAACTCGCTCCGAGGCTATCATACCGATACGTTTGGGAACCAATTCGCCGATAATAAGGGTTAAATATGTAACTATAATAACAATGATGGCTTGTGCCAAACCTACTGCATAAGGAGCTAATAAAGAACTTTTTAGCTAATAGTTTTGCAAGGCTTTGGGCTAAGGCTTCGCCAGAGTAAAGACCCGTTAAAATTCCGATGAGGGTAATACCTATCTGTACGGTTGAAAGAAATCGGTCGGGGTCTTGTGATAGTTTTAAGGCTGATAATGCCGCTTTGCTACCTTTTTTCGCACTATTTTCTAATTTGACTTTTCGTGCTGAAACCAGTGCAATTTCAGACATAGAAAGTACTCCGTTACATAAAATAAGAAGTACTATAATTATAATTTCCATGTGAGAATAAAGATTTACAAGGGCGAATATACGAAAATAAATCGGAATGTTACAAATTTGTTTATATAAGAGTCTTTTTTTTATTTTTTATTTAGGTGGTTTATTTTCAGATTCGTTAAGATGTAACGATCGAGTAAATGGTTTTACTTGCTGTCTTAAACCGGTGAGTGGAACATTCCTATAAGAATAAAATAATATAAGTTGCTGAAAAGTAAAAAATAAGTACGATATTTGCACTCGCAAAACAGTATGGATTGAGGCTTTTAATTTGAGAAAAAAAGTGTTTTTGCTTTTTTTAGATGGGTAAAAAGCTATATATTTGCAGTCCAAAAAATTAAAAACAATATTATTCGTAAATATTATAATTTATAGCAAAATGACTAAGGCTGACATTGTAAACGAAATTTCTAAAAACACAGGAATAGAAAAAGCTGTTGTTCTTGAAACCGTTGAAAAATTTATGGAGAGTGTAAAGGGCTCTTTGGCAAAAGGTGAAAATGTGTACCTGAGAGGTTTTGGTAGTTTCATCGTAAAGAAAAGAGCACAGAAAACGGCTCGCAATATTTCCAAAAATACTACGATAATAATTCCGGCCCACAACATTCCGGCATTTAAGCCTGCAAAAACTTTTATGGGTGAAGTAAAATAAGAAAATCAATAAATATAAGTATTAATCTTTAAAAGCATACCGTTATGCCGAGTGGAAAAAAAAGAAAAGCCATAAGATGGCTACTCACAAACGCAAAAAAAGATTGAGAAAAAACAGACATAAGAAGAAATAATGTCTGTCGGCTCAATGAATGACAGAACACGAAGAACAAATTTAATGCGATTTAGTCATTAGATTTGTTCTTTCTGCTTTATCGAAACCATTTTGTATAACAAATGGTTAGTATTAAAAACTCTTTTGGCAGGATGCCTGTTCTTTTTAAGAAGGCCGACATGCTGCTTGAATATCAGTAATCTAAATAACAATTTATGTCCAGCGAACTTGTAGTAGACGTACAACCCAAGGAGATTTCTATTGCATTGCTCGAGAATAATCGATTGGTGGAGCTTCAGAAAGAGGCTCGGAACATATCGTTTTCTGTGGGCGATATCTATTTGGGAAGGGTCAAAAAGCTGATGCCGGGACTTAATGCTGCATTTGTTGATGTAGGTTACGAAAAGGATGACTTTCCTGCACTATCTCGATTTAGGTACACAATATAATTCGAGTGCAAAGTTTCTTAAACAGTCGCTTGCCGATCGCAAACGAGTGTTGTCTCTTTCTAAATTTGATTTATTGCCCGATATTGAAAAGGACGGTACGATTAACGATAATAGCTTTGAAGGTGGGTCAAAGAAGTGTTGGTTCAAATTGCTAAGGAACCTATTTCGTCTAAAGGGACCTCGCCTTACGGCAGAGATTTCTTTTGCCGGTCGTTTTTTAGTGTTAATCCCTTTTTCAGATAAAGTATCTGTATCGCAAAAGATTAAATCGAACGAGGAAAAATTGCGCCTTAGGCAGCTCATACAAAGTATTAAACCCCGCAATTTCGGTGTGATTGTCAGAACTGTTGCCGAAGGGAAACGGGTCGCAGAGTTGAATAACGAACTTAAAACGTTGGTAAGGTGTTGGGAAGATATGTTAGTGAAGTTGCAAAAGGCTCAGCTTCCGTCGCTCGTTTATGAGGAAACGGGTAGAACCGTAGGGATACTGCGTGATATATTTAGCCCTTCTTTCGAAAATATTTATGTAAACGATAAGGAGACATATAACCAAATATACAACTATGTGAGTCTTATTTCTCCCGATCGAAAAGATATAGTTAAACTTTACGATGGGGAGTTGCCTATTTTTGATAATTTCGCTATTACCAAGCAAATAAAATCTTCATTAGGAAAAACCGTTTCTTTTTAAAAGTGGAGCGTATGTCATTATCGAACATACAGAGGCTCTGCATGTTATCGATGTAAATAGCGGAAATCGTTCGAAGGCTTCTTCCGATCAGGAGAGCAATGCCCTTGATGTAAATATGAATGCCGCCGAAGAAATAGCACGGCAACTGAGGTTGCGCGATATGGGCGGTATTATCGTGATCGATTTCATCGATATGGACGAAGCCGAGAACCGTCAGAAACTATATGACCGCATGCGTGAGCTGATGGCTAATGATAGGGCAAGGCACAATATTTTGCCGTTGAGTAAATTCGGATTGATGCAGATTACCCGCCAGCGGGTGCGGCCGGCACTCGATATTATTACCAGTGAAGATTGCCCGACTTGTCATGGTAAAGGTACTATTCCTCCTTCCTTACTTTTTACCGATCTGTTGGAGTCGAAGATTCATTATCTGGTGTATAAGTTGAAAATAAAGAAATTCACATTACACGTACATCCTTTTGTAGCTGCATATGTCAATCAAGGTGTATTTTCTTTGAAGATGAAGTGGCGTTGTAAATACACTTTTCAGCTGAAAGTAATTCCTAATCAGTCTCTCGCTTATCTCGAATATAAATTTTATGATGCCGAGAGAAATGAAATTGACCTGAAAGAAGAAATTGAAATTAAAAAATGAGAGAGTATGATCTGAGTTTATAGAGGCCCCGAAGGGCCTCTATTTTTTTGAATCGGCAAAAGAAAAATTGTTTTTTTGAACGATTGGAATTTTGTAAAAAGGAATGTATAATAATTTCCTAAGACGCCTGTATTTATTCTCTGTAATAGATTCGCTTCACCCGGGTAGAAACCGAAGTGAGAATTTCATAAGGGATTGTATCGAGTTTTTCTGCGATTTCGGTGACGGGCAGTTGTTCTCCGAATATTTCAACTCGGTCACCCGGTTTACAATCTATATCGGTTACATCGATCATGCATACGTCCATACAAATATTACCTACGATGGCAGCTCGTTTTCTGTTTACAACGACACACCCTTTTCCATTTCCCAGATGGCGGTCGAGTCCGTCGGCATATCCTATGGGAATTGCCGCTATGCGGGAATCGCGAGATAATACACCTTTTCTTCCGTACCCTATGGTTTCTCCGGCAGACAGTGTCTTGATTTGAAGGATAGTTGTTTTCAATGTGCTGACTGTTTCCAGCCCGCAAGGTGTGTCGATAGGGGAGACTCCGTATAATCCTATACCCAGCCTTACCATATCCATTTGGTATTCGGGGAAGCGTAATATTCCCGCCGTGTTTAGTATGTGTCGCAGTATTTTATGCTTGGAGTGTTGTTGTAGGTAGTCGGCACAACGGGAGAATGTTTCGATTTGACGATGAGAATAATCGTCGAATCTTTTTTCGTCGCTTCCTGCGAAATGAGAAAAGACCGAACGGGCGATGACGACGGTTTGGTCGTTGAGAATTTCCACGACTTGTTCCATATCCTTTTCTTCGAATCCGAGCCGATGCATGCCTGAATCTATTTTTATGTGCACAGGATAGCCCGCTAAACCTAATTTTTCCCCTTCTGCGATAATCGCTCTCAGCAGTTCGAAACTATATATTTCGGGTTCGAGGTAATAGCTGAACAGTGTTCTGAAACTGCTCATTTCGGGATTCATCACCAAGATGGGCATGGTTATTCCCGCTTTCCGCAATTCGGCTCCTTCGTCGGCAACGGCTACTGCAAGGAAATCGGCTCCTCTGTCCTGTAAGGTTTTTGCTAATTCATAAGAACCGGCTCCGTAGCCGAAAGCCTTTACCATACAGATGATTTTTGTTTCGGGACGTAATTTCGATTTGAATAGGTTATAATTGTGGACGATGGCGTCGAGATTTATTTCCAGTATGGTTTCATGCTGTTTCAGTTCTAAGGTTTCGGAGATGAGCTCGAAATGAAATTCTCGCGCACCTTTGATTAGAATCAGTTCATTATGAAAGTCGGCCGGGTCAAGTTGTGCAAGGAAACTTTCGGTCGTCGGATAAAATTCTTTTTCGAGATTGAAAAGGTAAGCGTTATCCGAGATTACCGGGCCTATCCCGATGAGGCGTTCTATTCCTTTGTGCAATATGATATCGGCGACTTTCCGGTATAGGCTGGCCGGGGGTAGCCCCGTCTGGTAAATGTCCGACAGTATAAGCGTGCGGCGCATACCTTTGGCTGCCGCCCTTCGATTTTGAAAGTCGAGGGCTATGGTGAGTGAATTGATATCCGAGTTATAGCTGTCGTTTATAATTAGGCAGTTGTTTATCCCTTCTTTGACTTCCATACGCATGGCTACCGGAGTCAAACGCTTCATGCGGTCAGTTATCGCTTCGGGCGGTCGGTTGTAGTAAAGCATGACTGCCAGACAATGAATCGCATTTTCGATGGAAGCATCTTCTACGAATGGGATAGTAATATAACTGTGGTATTGCAAGTAAGTATATTCTATTTTTGTAGAATCGTTGCCTTTGATTATTTTGGAGATGTACAGCGGTTTGTCCCGGTCTTTTCTGGACCAAGCAATTTCTCGACACCCGAAGCAGAGTTTCTCCACGCATTCGCAGATAAGTTCGTTGTCTCCATCGTAAATAATGCAATCACAGGCTTTCAATAAAGTGAGTTTTTCGATGCATTTCTGCTGTATGGTTTGGAATCCCTCTTGGTGGGCTTCTCCGATATTGGTTATCAAACCGAGCGTCGGTTTGATGATTTCTTCCAAATGAATCATTTCATCGGGTTGAGAAATTCCGGCTTCAAAAATAGCCATCTCGGTTTTCGACCCGATTTGCCATACCGATAACGGGACTCCTATTTGAGAGTTGTAACTGCGGGGAGAGCGCACCGTATTGTAGTCTGGTTGGAGAAGTTGATAAAGCCACTCTTTGACTGTGGTCTTTCCATTGCTTCCCGTAACGCCGATTACCGGTATATCGAATTTTTTTCGATGTGTCGCAGCTAATTGTTGCAAGGCATCTAATGTGTTTTTTACGATGATGAAATTTGCTTCGGGCATAAGCTCTTCATCGGCTACCCGATGTTCCACCACGAAGTTTCGTACTCCTTTTCGGTAGAGATCTTTGATGTAACGGTGACCGTCGTTTCGTTCGGTAACCAAAGCGAAAAACAAAGTCTCCTCTGGAAACGTGAGAGAACGGCTGTCGGTTAATAGAGCCGTGATAGTATAGTCTTTGTAGGCTCTTTTTCTGTGCCTTGACGATAGTTGCTATTTCGGTAATCGTGTAATTCATATTTGACTGATTCTTGTGTTTAATTCTGTAATTTCGTTCGATACATTTATGTAAGGATACATTTGTTGAAATCTCATGACCTTGTCGAGCGTATGTTGTAAAAAAATAGTGTACTCGTCTTTATCGGGCATCAGGGGACGATGTTCCAAAGCTCTTTGTATCTTGTACCATTGAGAGGCTATTTCTTTGCTTTCGGGAGAAAGGTATGCTTCCTCCAATATTTCGGTTATATAAGCGATCGCCGATTTCGAGGGGTGCGTCATGTCGGTATCGTAGAAACGATAATCCCTCAGATCGTCCATCATGATTTCATAAGAAGGAAAGTAATCGCAAATCCCGAACTCTTGTTGTAATCGGTTTATCGCCAGTAGCAGCGTCGATTTGCTTATTTGGTTGCCGTGTGCTCCGTCGCTAAGGTGACGTATGGGGCTCACGGTGAACAATATACGACATTGAGGTAGATTGTTTTCGATGTGTTTTGTGATGTCTCTCCATCGGGAAACTATTTCATCGACCGATAACAGCACTCGGTCGAATATCGAGGCCGGTTGTTTGTGGCAGTTGGCGACAACTTTACCCGTCTCTTTTAATCGGAATACATAAGCGGTTCCCCATGTGATGATTATTCGGTCGATATTCGGCACTTGGCGGTGAGCCTTTTCGATTCGGCGGTTCATGAGCGATAACGTGGCCTTTTTGTCGCACCCCGAGAATCGGGAATGGTGATCGTAACTGTGCCATAGATTATTGAAAGCGAAAAGTTCGTTTTCAATAATCGCTTTTCCCTCGACGATTCGTTCCCAGCTTTGGGCAATGGAAAGGGGATTGTATAATGTGCCGAATGGATTTATATCGACATTGAATTTACGCTGTTGCAGCCATAAGCCTATGTTTTCGGCAAAGCACGACCCCAGCAACAAAATTTGTTGCCGATGGTCGATATATCCGAGATTACCGGGAAAATTTATGGCCGTTCTGAAATTCATTTTATTATTTGGTTTATCACCTCAAAAATACATATTTTCTACTCCATCTCGTCTCTAAATTAACATCTGAAAAAATAAAAAATATAATATTGTGGTAAAATAACCATAAATATTTGTATTTATACCAATTTGGATATATATTTGTGTTACCCGTTTCGTAGAGGCTTTTGAGAAAGCTATGTTTTTGTATCTCTTCTTGTAATAAGAATTATATGGAGCTATATTACAAGGAAGAAAGAGACCGAGATTTGTTTAGGGCATACAACGAAGCCCTCAAATCATTGGGAAAAATGGCCGTGAATGTTCCCCGGAGCAGATTGTCAGGCGTGTGGTTTATTCCATAGCTCCTCGTTTCTATATCAGTTATGAGGAGGCGAGGCGGAATGTGAAACGAATTTTCAAAGGCTATTCACCTCGATGTGTGTCATCGACAAGAACAGAGATGTACAACGATTTGGCCAATATGTTGGCGAGCTATTTGAGGCGACGTCCCCAAGTCCCGTTTAACGATGCGCTTTGTACGATATTGGCTGAAAAACGAGCTCCTCGTTTTTATTTGTCCGAGCGGTCGGCTCTGTTGACAATTTACCGTATGCAAAAAGGAGGTGTATCGTGAAAAGGTTTCCTTATATTTTGTGTATTGTTTTTCCGGTTTTTGTTTGGGCTTGTCATACGTCTCGTCAGACAATCGGTGAGGCTCGGGAAAATCGCGTGCATTCTATTGATCGCGATTTACATGTCGTCATTGATTCGCTGTGTCGGAATGAATGGTCGGGGCTTACCGAATGGGAATGGACACATGTCGATGTGTTCGATTCCGTACGGGACGAAACTGTCAATCCTTCCATTTCGATTACTCGTTTGAAACAATCGAAAAAAGTTGTCGCTCGGAACGAGACTGCCGTTTCTGATTCGTTAAACGAGACAGCTGCCTTACAATCTCGTTCGGAGAAGGAACAAAACCATCGTAGTTCAAAGAAAATGGACACTCATAGAGTGTCGGGGTGTGTCCTAATGATTTTTATTGTCATATTGTTTTTTTTATATCATAAGAAGGAAATGAAAAAGATAAGAAATGTAGAAAATCCGTTTGAGTTTGAAACAGTCGTATTTTCATTCTCAGAAGAACAGATATTGCGTGAGTTGATTGCCGAAAGTTCCTATGTGGCAAAAAGTTTAGTGGGACAGTCTGATTTGAAGTCGGGGTGGAGCCGTTCTATAATTTTTTCCGAAGACGACAAACCATTTCTTTCCCGTTGGCTTGCCGATGCCCGGGACGAAATGATGCGGGCTTTGTCTGCCTATTTATCCGATGAGTCTGTTTCCACCGAAACAGCACTTGTTTTTGCCGTTCTTTTGTCTCGGCAACGCCCGTTGGCGCTCGATGAATCAATTTGTCATCAGCTCGAACGGGCGATAGTACATCATGTTTTGAATCAATGGTTCGCTACGAAACAACCCGAGGAGAGCGTTCGCCGTCAGTTGCAATACAAGGGGGCGATGTCGGCCGTGAAGAGCGATATCCGGTTGGCTTGTAACCGCAGGCCACACCGCCCGACGAACTATTTTTGAAAATTCGGGCTGTTGTTTGTTGGCGAGAAGTGTGTGACGATGTATCTTTGTCTCCCGATTTTTAATGACGAGAAGGAGATGATTTGCAAAAATTGCGGAACCGAATTTGAAGGTAACTTTTGTAACCATTGCGGTCAAAAAATCCACGGTGGAGCGATTGACTTGGAAGAGTGTGTGGGACAATATTCTGCATGGTATTTTTCATGTCGACAATACCTTTGTTAAGACAACGCGTACGTTGGTCGTCCACCCCGACCGGCTAATAAGTGATTACTTCGCCGGACGTCGCAAAGGTTATATGGCTCCTATCCCGTTACTGGCGGTATGGTGTGTAATCCTTCTTTTCTTCGGACATATCGAGGGTGGGGCCGGGACTATTTCGACTATCGAGGATCGGCTACTCACAATTGGATTGTCGAGCACTATACTTTACTCACTATCGTCACGGTTCCGTTCATGGTGTTGGCTGTCAAGATTGCCTTCCGCAAGGCCGGTGCTGCGCGGTACAATTGGGTAGAGTATCTGCTGGGTTGTTGTTACCTGTCGGTGTTGTATATTTTGCTTTCGTTGGTGTTAATGCCTATCGGGTGGGTGTTGGACGCCTCGTATTATACGGTGTATGGGTGGACTTCGATGGTTCTTTGCTTGCTCCCCACTTATTGGGCGGCATATTCGTTTTTCCCCGATAAGTTTTGGAAAACGTTGGGGCGCACACTGTGGGCTTCGGTCCTTTATCTCCTGTTTTCTGTGATAATCGCTGTCGGGGTTATGTTGATAATCGGATATTAGCTTATTAGTAGGAAACGATGAGGGCGGGTCGCAGCCATGCACCCGCCCTCGCTCTTATGTGTCTGTTTGTTTTTATTTAATGACAACCGTCGCAGCAATCTCCACAGCCGTCACCGCAACTGCCATGATCGTGACCGCAACCACAACCGCAACTATGGCGGGGGTGAAGTTCCTCTTCCGTGGCATCGCGTACGAGCTTGACCATACCTACGTAATGCAGATTTTCACCGGCTAACGGGTGATTGAAGTCCATCAAAACTTTGTCGTTTGTAACTTTTAGTACGGAACCGTTTATACGGTAGCCCTCCGATGTCATCATCGGCACGGTATTTCCTTCGAATACGGTTTGGTCGTCAAATTTTCCGTCTACCATGAAAATCTCCTTGTCTAACTCCATGACGTGTTCTTCGTTGCGTTCTCCGAAGGCCTCTTCACAAGAAAGTACAAAATCGAATTTGTCGCCTTGTTTTAATCCTTCGAGCCGTTTTAACATGGAAGGAAGAATATTTTGGTCCACTCCGAACACGAATTGGTCGGGCATTTCGTCGGTAGCGCGCATCATTAATGTTTCTTCCGGTTCGCCTGCGCCTGCGTACAGGTCGTAGGTCAGAACTACAAATTTACCGGGTTTTATTTCCATAATGGTTTTATATGATTAAATGATTAGTATAATTCGAATAGGGTTAGATTAACGCTCGTAGAATTTACGGTTGTATTCTTTGAGCAGTTTTTTTACATTGAAATAGAACCCTTCGATTTTAAGAGGGTTCTTCTCTATCGATATGTAATCGAAATAAGGCTCGACGAATGTAAATTCCGTAGCGGTAAATCCTTGTCGATTTACGATATTATATTCGTCGGCAGGATAAATGACAAACCAAGCTGTTTCGGGCGCTTTTCCGTCGCCGGTCGAAAGTATGGCTTGTATGATACCTTTCAGCCGGTATTCCCATAGGTTGGCTTCTTCTGTCTCTCCTTTTTGTCGAAGTCCGTAGATCAAGAAATTTATTTGTCGTAAATCGAAAGGTATATCGGATAAGGCGATTCGCGCGTATTTGATAAGCGAATCACATTCCGATTCGGTATGAACGGTCTGAGCATAAAGTTTTTCTATCCTTTCGGGAATCTCGACTGTGCGATAAGGATTATAATCTTCTTGGCTGGCATATCCCAAGTATAAAGTCTGAAATCCTGCAACGTCATTGTCGTGTCGTTGCCGAGGTATTTTTTCATTAGGTCGGGATAATAATAGGGCGAGCGGCTATCTCGGACGGCATTTTCTATTTTCTCCATATCGGGAATTTCTACTGTGGCTGTCTCAGCAGAATAGATATGCATGGAGGAGATACCGAAGAAAAAGTATGATAGCTATGATAAAATGTTTCATCTTTTTTAATTATGTACTCGAAGTTTCTTGTGGCTTCTGGTAAAAAGAAACGGCTGTCATTACCTTGTCGGCTAACAAAAAATTACGTCTCTGTTTTTACCTAAACAAAGATATTATTTTCTTCTGACAGTAACCCGCTTTTTTACTGTAAAAGATGATAAAAACATTTTATTTTGTCAGACCTTTCTCCTTCCCGTAATGTGATTAAGAACGTTTTCCGGCGTGCTTCAATATTTTTGCGTCCAAGTAAAATACGATTTCTTCGGCTATATTGTTGCAGTGGTCGCCAATGCGTTCGAGTCGTCGGATAATGCTGATGAGATTAAGGCACTCTATGGCTCTTTCGGGGAACTGTTGTAAATATTCGGCGATGATGGGGACTGCTGCGTGATTCAGTTCGTCCACCCGGTTGTCTTTGTTGAAGACGGCTATCGCTTCGGACGATTTTTCTTCGATAAGAGCATTTTCGGCTTGCAACATCATGGCTTTGACAATGTCGAGCATTTCTTTAATACCCGTTTTTTTCGAACAATTCCGATTCAATGTTTACTTCGGGATAGTCGATAACGAATCGGGCTATTCCATCGCAAAAAGTCGGCTATGCGTTCGAGGTTATTGCTTGTCTTCATCATGGCCAATGTAAAGCGCAAATCCAAAGCTACGGGATTGTATAATCCGATGATGTCTTCGCAATCGCTGTCTATTTTCAGCTCGAATGCGTTCACTCTTTTTTCCCGGTAGGTTACCTCGTGCGCCAGCTCTTTGTCCATAGACAAAAGGGCTTCTCCTGCACGGTTCAGCTGAGAATTAACCAAGTCCCACATTTCGAGGACTTCTTTTTTTCAGATCGTCGAGTTCTTTTTCGATGTATATCATTTTCGTAGATTTTTAAAAGTATGAAGATTCCTATTTATTGAAACAAAGAAACGTCATTCATGTTTCCTTTGTGTTACATTTGCTTTACAAAAATAGTGCAATTCGAGAAAAGAAATTCTGGCGATGTGCAGCTTATTTTCATATTTACATACAAATATAGCGAAAGGTGAGTGCAAAGGCAAGCGAAATTTACATTTCCGGCTTGGCTCTACCGAACTGCTCCTATGTTCTACAAATATACGAATAAGCGAGAGCGGAGCAAAACAAAGCTCGCTTTAATTTTATTCAGCCGAGCGAAAGTATCTTCGAGCTTCAACTCAAATATAGTGAAAGGTGAGTGCAATGGCAAGCGAAATTTACATTTCCGGCTTGGCTCTACCGAACTGCTCCTATGTTCTACAAATATACGAATAAGCGAGAGCGGAGCAAAACAAAGCTCGCTTTAATTTTATTCAGCCGAGCGAAAGTATCTTCGAGCTTCAACTCAAATATAGTGAAAGGTGAGTGCAAAGGCAAGCGAAATTTACATTTCCGGCTTGGCTCTACCGAACTGTTCCTATGTCCTACAAATATACGAATAAGCGAGAGCGGAGCAAAACAAAGCTCGCTTTAATTTTATTCAGCCGAGCGAAAGTATCTTCGAGCTTCAACTCAAATATAGTGAAAGGTGAGTGCAATGGCAAGCGGAATTTACATTTCCGACTTGACTCTGCCGAACCGTATCCTATATTCTACAAAGATAGTGAAAAGAGAGCAGAGGAAAAGTGGCCTCGATTTTTTATCTTGAACCATATTGTAAAATGAGACGGCTGTTTTTTTAACAGCCGTCTCATTTATAATAATAGGAAAGAGAATGCTTTTATTCGGTCACCGGTTTATCTAACCCGGGAATATCGACTAATTTCATGTCGAATACCAAAGTCGTGTAGGGAAGGATCAGAGACGACATATATTGAGCTCCGTATCCTAATGTTTGAGGAATAATCACACGGCAACTGTCTCCCCACCTTCATTTGTTCGAGAGCTATGATCCAACCTTTGATGTTTTGTTTTACCTGTGTACGATAAATACTGTCGGTTCTCAGATAAGAAGAATCGAAAGGAGTTCCGTCATACAACATACCCTTGTATATCACATCTACCGTACTGGTTTGGTAAGGCGATTGGGCATCTCGGTTGAGGCTCGTATCGTTGTAGTATTTCATCAATACATAAATACTGTGGTCCCAGCTTGGGACTACTTTGGTGTAAATGGGATTTCCTTTTTCATCTTTGGCTCCAAGTTGTTCGATGAACCATGATTCGTTGGTCTCTCGCCATTGCTCGTACTGCGTCCAATAGTCTTCTGTCTCCTTGCAGGCGACAATGCCTATCAAAAAGGCAGATAAGTAAAAAAATAGGTAACTTTTTCATTGTATATTGCTATTCATTAAAATTCCACGGTGGGAGCTTGCGTAGCACTCGCTTCGGCTTTGAATTGAGGTTTTGCGTCGAATCCGAAAATCTTTGCCGTAATCAAAGCAGGGAATTTACGGATTTTTTTGTTATAGGCATTCACTGCGTCCGTGTAGCGAGAGCGTTCTGTCGCAATGCGGTTTTCAGTTCCTTCGAGCTGAGCTTGTAATTCCAAAGAAATTTTGGTTGGCCTTCAAATCGGGATAGTTCTCGGTGATTGCCAACAATTTTCCCAAAGCACTCGACAATTCTCCCTGTGCTTCTTGGTATTTTTTGTAAATTCTCTTCTGTCAAGTTCGCCGGATCTACGGTAATTTGGGTCGCTTTCGATCGGGCTGCGATTACAGCTTCGAGCGTTTCGCTTTCGTGCGCTGCATATCCTTTAACCGTATTGACCAAATTGGGAACCAAATCGGCGCGACGTTGATATTGATTCTCTACTTTTGCCCATTGGGCGTTTATGTTCTCATCGGCTTCGACCATGCTGTTGTAACTGCATGAAGAAAGTAGTGCCGCTATGATCGTTGCTAAAATGGCTCGAACGAAGTATTTCATATTTGGATAGGAATAATTTATTCTACAATTTTCTTTAATAATGTTTTCAGGCTAACCTGTTCTCCAATTATATTTTGGAGCTGGTCTATGGCCACCCGTTGCTGTTCCATCGAGTCTCGGAAACGTATGGTGACCGTATTGTCTTCGAGAGTCTGATGGTCTACCGTTACACAGAACGGTGTGCCGATGGCATCTTGACGGCGATAACGTTTCCCGATAGAATCCTTTTCGTCGTATTGACATTTGAAATCGAAACGCAAATTGTCGATAATTTCACGTGCCTTTTCGGGTAGGCCGTCTTTGCGAACCAAAGGCATTACTGCAACTTTTACAGGGGCGAGCGCTGCCGGTAATCGCAACACTACGCGACTATCTCCTCCTTCCAGTGTCTCTTCACAATAAGCGGCAGCCATAATACTCAGGAACATGCGATCTACACCGATAGAGGTTTCTATAACGTACGGTGTATAGGATTCTCCTAACTCCGGATCGAAGTATTGTATTTTTTTTCCGGAGAATTTTTCGTGATTGCCTAAGTCGAAATTTGTTCTTGAATGGATACCTTCCACTTCCTTGAACCCGAAAGGCATTTCAAATTCTATATCGGTAGCGGCATTGGCATAGTGCGCTAATTTTTCATGATCGTGGAATCTGTATTTTTGGTCTCCCAATCCCAAAGCCTTATGCCATTTCAGACGGGTTTCTTTCCATTTGGCGAACCATTTTAATTCCTCTCCCGGACGTACGAAAAATTGCATTTCCATTTGTTCGAATTCCCGCATGCGGAAAATAAACTGACGAGCTACGATTTCGTTACGGAACGCTTTCCCGATTTGGGCGATTCCGAACGGAATACGCATGCGACCGGTCTTTTGAACATTCAGGAAGTTCACGAAGATTCCTTGTGCTGTTTCGGGACGTAAATAGACTTTCATCGAACCATCTGCGGTAGAGCCCATTTCGGTCGAGAACATCAGATTGAATTGACGTACATCGGTCCAGTTTTTGGTCCCGCTAATGGGGCAAACTATTTCGTAATCGAGTATGATTTGACGCAATTCGTTCAAATCTACATCGTTCATTGCTTGGGCATAACGAGCGTGCAGCTCATCTCGTTTGGCTTTGTGTTCCAAAACTCTTGGATTGGTCTCTCTGAAAAGTTTTTCATCGAAAGAATCTCCGAATCGTTTTGCGGCTTTCTCGACCTCCTTCTCGATTTTTTCGTCCATTTTGGCGATACAATCTTCGATAAGCACGTCTGCTCGGTAACGTTTTTTAGAATCTTTGTTGTCGATTAACGGATCGTTGAATGCATCTACGTGCCCGGATGCTTTCCAAATAGTCGGATGCATAAAGATGGCGGAGTCGATACCCACGATGTTTTCGTGCAGTAGGACCATACTGTCCCACAATATTTTTTATGTTGTTTTTTTTCAATTCGACACCCATTTGTCCATAGTCATATACGGCAGCCAATCCATCGTATATTTCACTTGAAGGGAATACAAATCCATATTCTTTGCAATGGGATACCAATTTCTTAAAAACGTCTTCCTGTGCCATTTCTTTTTGTATGTTATGTTGCTATCTTGTTTTTACCTTTATTATTTTCGAGCCGATTACTTTCTTAAATCAGACGATTTTAGAGCACAAAGTAAATGATTTTTTTCGATTAAATTTGTATTTTTGCAGGGGAATGTAGTTACACGAGTATTTAAAAATTAAAAAGAGTCACACTTTTGTGTGTGCTTTTCCCGTTTATAAATCCAAATACACTCTATGAGCGACGAAATAACGACACCGCAAGAAGATATGCCCCAAGATCGTTCCGCTGAATCCGGAGTTTCAGCGGAGTCTCATTCGGCTTACAAAGTACCCGTATCGGATAAGCCGGATATTAAATTCCAACTTTCGGGAATGTTTCAGAACTGGTTTCTCGATTATGCTTCTTATGTGATACTTGAACGGGCGGTTCCTCATTTGGCCGATGGTCTGAAACCGGTACAAAGGCGTATTCTTCATGCGATGAAATTGCTCGATGACGGGCGTTTCAACAAGGTCGCCAATGTCGTGGGACATACTATGCAGTTCCACCCTCATGGCGATAAGCTTCCATAGGCGATGCATTGGTGCAGTTAGGCCAAAAGGATTTGTTGATAGAGTGTCAGGGAAATTGGGGAAATATACTTACGGGCGATTCTGCCGCTGCTCCTCGTTATATAGAAGCTCGCTTATCCAAGTTTGCCTTAGATGTCGTATTTAATCCGAAGACTACCGAATGGAAGTTGTCTTATGACGGTCGTAAAAAGAGCCGGTGACTCTTCCTGTCAAATTCCCTTTGTTGTTGGCACAGGGCGTCGAGGGTATCGCTGTGGGGTTGGCTTCGAAGATATTACCTCATAATTTTAATGAGATATTACAAGCGGCTGTGGCTTATCTGCGGGGCGAGGAGTTTCATTTGTACCCCGATTTTCAGACAGGTGGATTTATAGATGTTTCTAAATATAACGATGGGGAACGAGGCGGCAGCGTGAAAGTACGCGCTAAAATCGAGAAGATCGATAATCGTACGCTTTCTATCGTAGAAATTCCTTATGGCAAGACGACATCGACACTGATAGAATCTATTCTTAAAGCCCAGGACAAGGGAAAGATAAAAAAATACGAAAGGTCGATGATAATACAGCCCAGCATGCCGAGATATTGGTTCATCTCATACCGGGCACTTCTTCCGATAAGGCTATTGATGCTTTGTATGCCTTTACCGATTGTGAAGTGAGCATTTCACCCAACTGTTGTGTCATCAATGAGGATAAACCTCACTTCATGACTGTGAGCGATTTGTTGCGTATCAGTGTCGAAAACACGAAAAGAATTGCTGCATAAGGAACTACTTATACAGAAGGGTGAAGCGCAAGAGATTTTGCATTTTGCATCATTAGAAAAAATATTTATAGAGAAACGCATTTATAAGGATAAGGAATTTGAGGAAAGCCGTTCTATGGACGAGGCTATCGCGCATGTAGACAAGCGTTTGGAACCGTTCAAGCCTTCTTTTTTATCCGGGAGGTGACTTCCGACGATATATTGAAGTTGATGGAAATAAAGATGGCTCGTATCCTTAAATTTAATTCAGAGAAGGCCGATGAGTTGATCGCTGCTAAAAAAGAGCAAATCGCTCAAATCGATTATGATATAGACCATTTGGTCGATTATACAATCAAGTGGTACGACTCTTTGAAAGAAAAATACGGCAGCCGTTATCCCCGATTGACAGAGGTTCGTAGTTTCGATACCATCGAGGCTACCAAAGTGGTCGAGGCGAATGAAAAACTCTATATCAATAAAGAAGAGGGGTTCATCGGTACATCGTTGAAGAAAGACGAGTTCGTTTGTAACTGCTCCGATATAGACGACATTATTCTTTTCTACCGAGATGGAAAATATAAGGTAGTGAAGGTGAGTGAGAAAATGTTCGTAGGGAAAAAATCTTTTACATATTGCCGTATTTAAGAAGAATGATAAACGTACGATATACAATGTGGTTTATCGGGACGGAAAGGCCGGATTGCATTATATGAAACGTTTTGCTGTGACCGGTGTGACTCGGGATAAGGAATATGATCTTACTCAGGGTAAACCGGGATCGAGGGTCGTTTGGTTTACAGCGAATCCCAATGGAGAAGCCGAGGTTTTGCGGGTAACTTTTTGTCCCGAAGCCTCGCATGAAAACTCTGTTTGTCGACCGCGATTTCAGTGAAATAGCCATTAAGGGCCGTCAATCTATGGGAAATATTCTTACTAAAAATGAGATTCATCGTATTTCTTTGAAGGAACGGGGCGGATCTACATTGGGCGGACGCAAGGTTTGGTTCGATCGAGATGTTCTCCGCTTGAATTATGACGGACGAGGAGAATATTTGGGCGAATTTCATGGAGACGATCAAGTGCTTGTCGTTTTGGAGAATGGTGAGTTTTGCACGACGACATCGGATGCCACGAATCATTATGACCCCAATATTTTACGGATAGAGAAATTTGATCCCGATAAAGTTTGGACAGTAGCTTTGTATGATGCGGCGCAAGGTTATCCCTATTTGAAACGATTTGTTTTTGAAGCGGGTAGCCGTAAACAAAGTTTCTTGGGAGATAATCCAGATTCCCGTTTGTTGTTGATTACCGATACGGCTTATCCCCGTATTGAAGTCGCATTCGGAGAGGGGGACTCTTTCCGGGAACCTATGGTTGTGGATGCCGCCGAATTTATCGCAGTGAAAGGTTTTTTTAAAGCGAAGGGGAAACGGCTTACGACTTTTCTGTCGCGACCATTAACGAATTGGAACCGTTGAGGCAAGAAGACGATTCTGTCGTCGAAGATGACAGTAGTGTCGAAACGGATACTCTTAGGGATAGTAATGTCGATAAACCGGAAGATAGTGCTTCGGGACAAATGACTTTGTTTTAATTATGACGAAATGTAAGGCGATTTTACGTGCCATTTTAATGGGTATTACTTTTTTCGATATTTTCTCCTTTATGCGTATCGGCACAGGAAAAAGAATCGGAGAAGCCGTTACGCCCGGTCACGTCTGTATTTACGGTCGAACTCGGAAGGCAAAGTGCTTTGGATACCTATTTGACACCTATCCGTTATTGGGGATTAGATGTGGCTTTGGGGTACGAACGTCTTCGGGCGGTTAGTTTTGCCCCGGAAAAGTGGTTTACCCGCCACAATGTTTCCGGTTCATTCGCCTCGATGACTAATCAATCGGGGAGCGGCTCTATGTTATCGTTTTATTTGGACTATTCGTTTGCGATGTTAAGGAGATGGCAGTTGCTCGATGGACTGTATGTGTCTGGGGGTGGAGAGGCCGCACTTACGTTGGGGGATTGTATAATTTGCGTAATTCCAATAATCCGGCAACGGCGAAAGCTGCCATCGACTTGGGTGCTACCGCTATGGCTTCATATCATTTTTATATATCACGATTGCCGGTAACTCTTCGCTATCAGGTTTCATTACCGGTAATCGGTACTTTTTTTCTCCTGAATTCGGACAGTCCTATTATGAGATGTTCGGTATAGGGAATTGTAGCGGGATCGTCCATTTCGGAGCATGGCATAACCGGGTCGATGTGCGGAATTATATTTCGGTCGATCTTCATGTGGGAAAGCGGGCATTACGTCTGGGGTATCGTCAAGTAATGCGTACGACGCATATCAATAGTATAGATACACAAGTATTGACTCATACATTTGTGTTGGGAATTTCCGGTGAGATATTTCGTGCGGCTCCTTCGGATCGTCGGATAGTTTCGGTTTATTATTAATGGGAGATAGGATATGATGCATAGGTTTTCAAAAATAGGACTGTTGGTTTCGATTTTATCGGTTTTCATGTTTCCGTCTTGCCATAAAGTGGAAGTGTTCGAAGATGATCCTTATGGTAATTTCGATGCTTTGTGGACTATTCTCGATGAACGATACTGTTTTTTTGAGTATAAGAATATAGATTGGACGCAAATACGAACCAAATATCGGAAGAAGCTGACATCGAAAATGACATCGGAGGAGTTGTTCAGTGTCTGTAACGATATGCTCATGGAGTTGAAAGACGGCCATGTGAATCTTATCGCCGCACATGATACCTCGCGGTATTGGGATTGGTTGTATGGTTCTCCCACGAATTACGATGAACGTATTATAGATGAGTATTATCTTAATTTCGACTATCGGTATACCAGTGGTATAAAATATAAGATATTGCCTCAAAATGTAGGATATATGTACTACGGCAGTTTTTCTAGTACCATAGGCGATGGTAACCTCGACCAGATATTGGCCTATTTATCGACTTCTACGGGATTGATTATCGATGTGCGCAGCAATGGCGGCGGGTCTTTGTCGAATGTCGAGACTTTGGTGTCTCGGTTTATTAACCGAAAGACGGTCGTCGGTTATATTTCCCATAAAACGGGATTCGGGCATCAGGACTTCTCTGAGCTTTATCCAATAGAATATTCTCCGTCGAGCCGGATTCGTTATCAAAAGCCGGTTGTTGTATTGGCCAATCGAGGTACATTTAGTGCGGGGAATAATTTTGTATCGGTGATGAAAGCTCTGCCAAATGTTATTGTCATAGGCGATTGTACGGGGGGCGGTAGTGGATTGCCTTTTTCGTCGGAACTTCCTAACGGTTGGAGCATTCGGTTTTCGGCTTCCCCGATATATGATATAGAACGGCAACATACAGAGTTCGGTGTTGAGCCGACCGAGGGGTTTAAGATGGATATGGATTCCGAACAGGCATCGAAAGGTCACGATACCATACTCGATCGGGCAATCTCTTACATAACAGGCTCTTGATGAAAGATTTGTTTTTCACCCGATAAACTTTGTGTCTTAATAATTGTATAGTTTGTAAACTTCTCGTATATTTGCACCGTCGTTTGCGGACGTGGCGTAATTGGTAGCCGCGCTAGACTTAGGATCTAGTGTCTTGCGACGTGTGGGTTCGAGTCCCGTCGTCCGCACAAAGCCTGTAAGAATTCTTACAGGCTTTTTTTTGTTTTGTCGAGGATACATTTAAAGACTCTGTATCTTTCCGGTATGATGGCGGTAGGCTATCTATGAATAAAAAATAGAGAACGTTTCTAAATATTTTGGTTTGAGGTGGGTAAAGATTTTTTCTTTTATCTATGGGGCGTAATTCGAAGCGGTTTTTTGAGAGTTGGTGAAAATGAGGCGAAAAGCGTTTGTTTATAGGGGGTTACGGGGTTGAGTGAAAAATAGGTCGGAAATTCGAAGCGGTTTTTTTTCTTTGCATGGGCTTTACATAGGCTTTACAAAAACGAGGGGAAAAAAGGCTTTTTGGGGGCCATATCTTTACATCGGGTCGTGAATATTGCTCAAATGGGCTTATAAGTGTGTTTTTTATGGCTGTGTCCGCTCCATCAGAGTCATGGGGTGCACTGATCGGGGGAAGGTGGTTTGGCGGTTTCGCTGCCGTTTTTTTTTTGATTTATCTAAAATTATATTATCTATTTTATTCCAAATAATAATTATTTAGTATATTTGTAGGTATAAAAGTTACGATATGGCAAAGGTTGTACATGTGCATTTATTGCATAATATAGGCGGAACGAAACAAAAAGACTGGTATTTTAGTAGTATTTCGGCTGTTTATACGGTTTTGACGGCGGAACAGGTGGGTGCGACCAAGAATTACCTGCTCCATGCCGGGCTGTCCGGGAATGGCACGATATGTACAAAAAAAGAGCTATAATTAAGCAATCTACGCTTATTTCAGGCAGTAGGAAGACTATCGATCAAGACGAAAAATAACGCCGTTATAATAACTTTCGGACGTTATTCCATAAATGCTGATAGAGAGGGCTGAATGCCCTTTTTTGTATCCGTTTTGATTTGGGGTTACATTAGGGGTTACTGTTAGGAGTTACAAATTTATGAAGTTAGGGGTTATATTAGGGGTTACAAAACAACTATTATTAACGTGTACCCACAAATATAAAAAGGTGCTAAAATGCAAATAAGTCCAATTTTTTGCCATTTTCGAGGAGGAAATCGATATTTATTTTTTTTAGTCTTAAACTAAATATTTTATTGATTTACAATATATTAAATTAAATATTTACTTGCATTACATTGAAAAAAGTGTGCGTGCGGCTTATATGTGATACTATGGTAGTGTGTGATGACTACACAAAGTATGGGAAATTAAAGGTCAAATGCTTGCGGACCGCCTAAGTATGCAACCAATTCAGGTTTATTATCTTTTATACGAGACAATGACAGTGCTTTGGGATCCTTTGTATACTCCTCAAATAGATTTAAATATTGAGTTTGGTCTCCCAATATACACAAGTCTCCGGTAAACATATCTTCTCTTGCGTATTTTACGATTTTAGAGAATAACTCTGTTTGGCTATACTTTAAGACTTTCGGGTGAAATTCCTTAATTAAGGCAATGTTTTGCTTTATTTTATAAAAAGACCTTTCATTTATTGATTCGACGTAACAGACTATAACCATTCTTATGGCATGTGCTGCTTCGTCAATTTCTTCTTCTTGGAGTAATTGGCAAATTTCATCACCGTGAAAAGATGTTGTATCGTCAGATGATCCAAAGCTCTCTTCGGTCGTCTGTTGTATTGTCGATATTTCTTCCGCTGTTGCCTTGCGAGAATTCTTTTCTTCAAAGAGACGAATTAAAATTTTAATAATAAAATCTTTTGTAAACTCCATACAAATTGTTAGGGGGGGGCTTATTATTCAAGGCCGACAGATCCAACCACAAGGGCGAGACCTGTTATCTCATCGAACGGTACATCGAAAGCTGGATATTCCTTGTTATCGGACACTACTGTAATATAACCATCTTTTGTACTCGGCATAAGCCGTTTCACGAGAATACCTTGCTCACGTGTAGCAATGACGTGACATTTATTCCATTGTAAAAATTTTCGGTCTTTAAGTATAGTGCAGGCTATCACGTCCCCGGGGTTAAAATGCGGGTACATGGAAAGACCGGATACTTCGATCATGAAATCCACATTGCAGTAGCGAAACTTGGGTATAACGTAGTATTCTTTTACATCTTTTTCTTCAATAGAGAGGAGACCGTTACCAAAGCCAGCCGCTGCTGTTTCAGTAACCAAAGGAATTGGTTTTACTTTTATATTTCCCAACACGTTCGCCAAAGGCATGGCTTTGGGCTGGTCTGTATTGTCGAGCGGAGTTACAATAGTAGAGTCCACATTGGTTGAGGCATGCTTGAGCATATCCCCCCTTTTCCCGTAAGCAGCCACTCTATATTGACATCAGGAGCATAGGCAAGAAATTTCGCAATATTATCTTCGCTAATACCATTGCTTTGCTGTAAAATACCTCTTGTAACCCCTGATATTTTATAAAATTCATAGGACGTTACCCCTTTATTCGATAAATAAAGCAAGATATTTTGCTTTATAGCTGACTTTTCTTGTTTGTTTTCTTGCATAGACGAGAAATCTTGTTTATATTTGCAGGGTGTTTAAGTAGTAAACAGCGGCCAAATATACAAAATTGGCTCGAAATTAACGAGTGTCAGAGATTAAAGAATATGAACCGAAACCTATTATTAACAAGTGAGACGATGGAAAATCAAGAAACGATGATGAAAAAGCGGGATTTTGTAGCCGAACGGGTGAAATGCCGTATCGATGGCCTATTGGAAGAGGCCGACAACTATACGCGAATCATGAATGAGGATTATGAGTCATTTTTTATGGATCATGCGGAAGATATGTATAAAAGTACAGCTTGAACTTTCCGAATACCGCAAGTTGAAAGCCGTGGTAAGCTCCGGAAGCCTTGAAGATATCCGGTCATATTTGGTAAATAAAGTGAATAACATTACCAATACCCTGCTTGGCGAAAAATTGCGATTAAATACTACCGGCGCCACTACCCAGCTTGCCCATATTTTAGAACTGGAATTGATCCGGGATTTACGCGGCAAGTTTATCATGTTCCTTGACTTTATCGGTAAAGACGAGAATGTCGCCGGATAATAAAAAATCGAGCGTGACAGCCCGGAAGGCGTCAAGAGACGGGCGTACGGTGTGGAAAAGACACACGGGGCAATGGTTTTTGCGTTGGGGTTCGATTCCCCATGCCCCACAAAATCCAACCATTAAAACTTAAAGTTATGAAAGCAACAATGAATCCAACAAAAATGGAGGCGCGGATCAAACAGAAGCTGCGCACGCTGATCGGCAACGTGACACACATGCAGAATGTCGCCGACCAAACGCTGGAGCTTATCAAGAGCATCCTGACAGAGGACGAGCGCGAAACGACTCGGACACCTGCCGCGTCGTCGAGAACCTGTCGTGCGTGTGCGAGGAGGCATTACAGGTGTTGTGCGAGGAACTGAAAAAGGGAACCCGGCTTTACGAGATTCTGAACGAAGAAGGAATGCGAACCAAAGCCATTGACAGCCTTTGATTATGAAAGCCATTGAGAATTTTTCGGGGAACCCTCTTTATCGTCTATTATCTTTTGAAGAGCTTCCTCTGTTATACAAAGAGTTGATTCTTTCCCGTTATGGAACTCCGTATACGGATAGGCCAGCGGGCGACAGAACTGTTCCGGGAAAGGATCCTCTTTCAGAAATTTTTGGAGCTGACTCTGAACCTCGGACGGATCACCCCGAAAAAAGATGTCATAGTCTTGAAACAGGCCGTCGACTATCGCTCGGAACTCCTTTATCGAGGATAAAGAGTTCGAAGAAGAACGAAACCGAACAAGGTCGGCGACAAATCCTTGAAAAGGCGTATGCAATTTATCGTGAATTTCGTCGAACAATGGGGCTTCGATATTCTATCGCGTAGTCAATTCTACGCAATGTCGCGGCACTGATTAGGGTGTCAAGGACAAACTGGCGATACCGATTTGCCTTTTCGGCATCCAAGTATGTAATCACATAGTTCAATCTCCATTTCTTGGGAGTTTTTCCGGACGGTTTCATGATGTAGTTATTGTAAACAATCGCAAATATAACAATCACCAAATAAACAGACAAATGAGAAAGCAGATATTGACAGACAACGAAACTAAGGCCTTCTTGATAAAGACCTTCCAGTGTTCGCGCCAAGCGGTATGGCAGGCATTGACCTTCCAGCGCAACAGCGACCAAGCCCGGCGGATACGCCATCTCGCCCTGCAACGCGGCGGTAAGTTGACAGACGGCTATGCACCGAAGTGCGAGACTTCCTACGAAGAAGGAGAAAAAACGATGACCCAGAGATTCGGGTCACGTGTAAAGATAGTGGCGTATAGTGAGACCGGGAATGTATCCGTGTTCGTGGACGACCGGCTGAAAGAAATTACGAGAATTTGGACGTTTGCAGCCTCATGCAGTTGCAGAGTGAGGTGGAACAGATGGCAGCAGTGTTGTAAGAGGAGGCGATATGGAATACTACGGAAAGATATTGTGCATATCGTACCACGATCTGACATACGACGACCGCCCCGTCATCATCGATGGGAAGGGCGACTACAGCAGAAGTCGTGCGTTGAAAGATGTACATCCGTCGATGCTTTCCGAGGAAGAACTTGCACCCATCATGTCAGAGGCTAATTATAAGCAGCTGGCAGCCCGGGGACAAATCCATGTGGTACGTTCAGGAAGGGGGTTGGGAGGTTATGCTCTGGTAGAAGTGGCCACCCTTCCCATTCGGTTTCAGGAGAAGATAAAGCTAAAATACGGGGACATGAAAGACGATATTCTCAGGAACTGGTTCGGCAGCCACTTCCACATCAACCCGAAAGCCCGGGAGTTCTACTCCCGATTCCGTTTCGACAACGGTAACACGCTCCCTCCGGAACGCATACAGGAATACACGGTGAACGCCTCGGTGATAGAGAGCGTGCTGGAGCTGATGGCCGACACGGTATTGATGCGCAGAGCCATGAAGGGCGGCCCGGTGAACTGGGCGAGATGGCGGGGGCGATCAGTTACTATCAAATCGAATTCGGGCATACGTTGCCGATAAGCGCCAACCGCTTCAAGAGGCGCGTGTGGGATTTCAAGGCTCAGGGATATGAGAGCTTGATCAGCGGAAAATTCATGAATCAGAACCGTCGCAAGGTAACTTACAGTATCGAGCGGGTGCTGCTGGCGATAGACGCCCAACCGGAACAGCCCTATAACACGACGGTATGGGAACAATACAACCTGTTTCTGGAAGGAGAATGCGAATTATTTGACCCGGAAACGGGCGAGATACTCGACCCGGCCGATTTTACAGACAAAAACGGCAACCCGATCGTGTTAAGTCCCAAGACGGTGGCGAACTATCTGACCAATCCCAAGAACAAGGCGTTGAGGGCGAAACATCACATGAGCCAATGGGACTTCAACAACGCCTACCGTCCGTACCATTTACGCTACACGGGAGCCTATTCGCTCAGCAAGATCTCCCTCGACGACCGTGACCTCCCTCGTCCGATGAAGGACGGCAACCGGGTAAAGGCTTACTACGCATACGATGTGGTGAGCGGCGCCGTGGTGGGCTACGCTTACAACCGGCTGAAAACCGCCGAACTGTTCCTCGACTGCATGCGCAACATGTTCCGGACCCTTGACCGCAACGGCATGTACATACCGGCGGAGCTGGAAGTGGAGCACCACTTGGTAAAGGACTTCGCCGACGGCCTGATGCAGGCCGGCACGGTGTTCCCGCTGATCCGTTGGTGTAACCCCGGCAACTCGCGGGAAAAGCGGGCGGAACATTTCAACCGCCAGAAGAAATACGGCGTGGAGAAACGCTCGCAGGCGGGCATAGGCCGCTGGTGGGCCCGTCTGGAAGCGAACCGTCCGAAGGAAGAGAAAGTATATGACGAGTACAACGACACCTATAAGGTGAAGAGCTATACCTACGACGAGCTGGTGGCCGACGACATTCGCTCCATCGACGAGTATAACAACCAGCTACACCCGAATCAGAAGCGATACCCCGGCATGACCCGCTGGGACGTATTCTGCAAAATGCAGAACCCGAACCTCCGCCCGTGGGACAAGGCCGTGCTTTTACCGGTATATCGGCTTCCACACGAACACGACCATACGGAACAACAGCTATTTCAAGGTACAATACAAGGATTTCCGCCTTCCCGACCCGGAAGTCATCGCCCGGCTCGAACCCCGTAACTACAAGGTTGAAGCCTATTATTTGCCCGACAGCGACGGAAACATCAACGAGGTGTATATCTACCAGAACGGACGGTATCTCGCCGCCTGCAAGCCTGCCCCGCGGTATAACGAGAACACGGCCGAGCAGACCGAGGCCGACCGCGAGGCTTATACCGAACAGGCAAAATATGTAGCCAAGTTCGACAAGATGATCAAGGAGGGCAAAATCAAGCCGTTGGGAATCCTGAGCAAAGAGGCCTCGAAAACGGTATCCACCGTAAAAGCCGAGGCGGTGGAGACGCAGCCCGCCGACGATACGGAAGACTATTCGGCATACCTCAATGTGTCGTCCTTCGAAAGAGACGCCATGTCCAAACTCTAACGATATAAAAAAACATTCAAACAACATTCAATATGGAAATAACGAACGAATTGAAACAACGGATTGCGGAGGCGATAGCCGCCGACCGGGGAGAATTACCCCAGCGACAACCGCCATGCGACGGCTCTGGGTATTTCTCCGAGCGTGTACAACTCCATCAAAAGAGGAAATTATGAAAAACAAGTGAGCGACGCCAACTGGGTGGGTATCGCCCGGAGGCTGGGTGTGCAACTGCGGGCCGAAATGCCGTGGACGGCGGCCAAGACCCCGACCTATGCGTTTATCAGCAAGCAGTTGGAGATGTGTCAGGAGAGCGGACTGAGCGCCATTCTGTGCGACATGCCCAACATCGGGAAGACCTTCTCGGCGAAGGTGTACGTCAAAAACCACAAAAACGCCGTGTATGTGGACTGTTCGCAAGTGAAAACGAAACTCAAACTGATACGGTATATCGCCAAAGAGTTCGGCGTGAGCAGTTACGGACGTTACGGCGACGTCTACGAGGATCTGGTGGCTTACCTGCGCACGATAGACACCCCGCTTATCGTGCTGGACGAGGCTGGGGACTTGCAGTACGAGGCTTTTTTGGAATTGAAAGCCCTGTGGAACGCCACCGAACGCTGCTGCGCATGGTACATGATGGGTGCGGACGGCCTAAAAAGAGAAGATAAACCGGGCCATCGAGGGCAAGAAGGTGGGCTACACCGAGATGTTGAGCCGGTATGGCGACACATACAGCAAGGTGACCCCGACGATGCCAAAGAGCGCGAGAAATTCCTGCGGGCGCAGGCCGCCATCGTGGCGAAGATGAACGCCCCGGAGGGCTCGGACATCGCCCGGATCGTAAATCTTACCGGCGGAGGGCTTCGCCGGGTATATACCGAAATCGAGAAATTGAGGAGGGCGCAGATATGATGACGAAAATAACATTAGAGGATAGAGGTCAGGACATCTTGTGGTTTAAGGTAAACGAAGACGGGATTGTCGAAGAATCCGGTCCGTTCCAGAATGAAATATGGAAAGACGCATATATTCCTTTTCGGAAAATCCGTGTCGGACAATTGCCCCCCATATCCTTTTATCCGTATATCATATTCAATTTTCTACAATATAGGGTCGTATCAATAGAGCCAAGCCATGAAACTGAAACGAGCGTACAGCCCCAAAGAGGTGCTTAACATGAAGATACCCTGTTACGAGTTCACCGGGCAGTGGCTCGTCTCCATCGGCCGACCTGCCAAAAGCGGGGTGTGGATCATCTGGGGGTCGAGCAGGGAACGGCAAGAGCTCTTTTGTCATGCAACTGGCCAAATACCTTTGTGCGTTCGACAAGGTGATATACGACAGTTTGGAGGAGAGCACGGGGCTCTCTTTGCAAATGTCATTGAAACGCCATCGAATGGAAGAGGTACGCAAGCGGCTGCTGATTCTCGACCGGGAACCGATCGATCAACTGGAGGAACGGGTTGAAACGAAGGGGCAGTCCCAGAGTGGTGATCATAGACAGTTTCCAATATAGCGGGTTGAGCTACCCTGCTTACAAAAGAATTAAAGGAGCGGCATCCCAAAAGCTGTTCGTTTTCATCAGCCATGCCGAGGGAATGCACCCGGCCGGCAGGACGGCCCGAAAGGTGGAATACGATGCCGATGTCAAAATCATGGTGAGCGGCTTCAAGGCGTGGTGCAAGAGTCGGTTTATGGAGCAACCGGGCGAGCCCTACACAATATGGGAGGAAGGCGCCGCCAAAACATGGATGGAAGATGGACAAAAAGAGAATGCGCCGGAAGAACCTGCTGTATAGGCTCCGGAAGAAGGGCGTGAAAGTCAACACGAGAGAACGCTGTGTTTACCTGCCCTACGGCAGCGAGCCGGACAACATCGCACAGGTTCGCCGTCTGCGGAGAGAATATGATTTTGTAGTACAATTTGAAATAGTATGATCATGGAAAAGACGCAAGAAAACAGATGCTGCATTTGCGGCATGGAGTTCGTCGGATACGGGCATAACCCATATCCGGTGAAAGAAACGGGGCGATGCTGCGGCATGTGCAATTACAGGGTGGTAGCGCCCGAACGATTGAACAAGTTTTACGAACGAAAAAACCACAGAAAAAAATGAACAAGAAAGTGTACATCAGCGGGGCGATAGCCCATTATGACTTGGAAGAGCGCAAGGCGGCTTTTGGAAATGCGGAACGATTCCTTGCCTTGAAAGGCTACAATCCCGTGAACCCGTTCAAGAATGGGCTGCCCGACGAGGCGCATTGGCGGGAGCACATGCGGGCGGACATCGCCCTGCTGCTCGGTTGTGATTATATCTACATGCTTCGAGGCTGGGAGCTGTCGAAGGGTGCCAAGCTCGAGCTCGACGTGGCCAGCTCGTGCGGCATCGAAGTGTTGTTCGAAAACCAGTTTAATCTTTGAATTATGGAAGAAAAACAAAAGGTGCAGGTCGTATTTGAGTTTGACCGGGAAGACTTTGAGTCGATCATGACACTGAAAAGTCCGGAGGAAAAAAAACGGCGGAAGAGGTGTGGAATGCTATGGTTAAGGAACCGGTGGTTGTCAAGGTTGACTCGCTCGACGAAAGGGATAGATACGATGTGAAAGTTATTATGGTGAGTTGGGCGATGTATGCAATCGCCGATAGATTGAGGAATGAACATGGCACAGGAAATAACCAATTTCGCCCGGTTTTACGCCCTGTTCGGCAAAGTGCCCTATTACGGCGACCGGGAAGAGTTCAAGCGCTCGATCGTGAGGCAATATACACGGAATCGCACCGAGAGCCTGCGCGAGATGACCCGGGCGGAGTACAACGAGTGCTGCGCCGCTCTGGAACAGCTGACCGGGCAGGACGAATGGCGAAAGAAACTGCGCGAGGAGCTGCGGTTCCGCCGAAGCGTATGTCTGAAACTCATGCAGAAAATCGGCATCGACACCACGGACTGGGCAAGGGTCAACGATTTTTGCCTGAATCCCCGGATCGCCGGCAAGCCTTTCGGCCGGCTCGATACCGAAGAACTGGAACAACTGGCCGTAAAGCTGCGCCCATCGAGCGGAAGGGAGGGCTGAAAGTGAAGGAAACGGAAAAGAGACAAGAACACGAAGTGAAACAACCGGGCCGGACCGTCTATGTAATCATAGACCCCAACGCCCCTAAAAACTAATAGAAATGAAAACAGAAGCACGAAAAATCCTTGACGGGATTAAAATCCAGCTCCTTGAAGCGGCGACGTGGCTGTCGGCCGAAGAGCGGGAGGAGTTTTTTAGCGACATCAACGAATGGGCCTACGAGCAGTACGAGGCGGCATTGGTCTGTCAAGAGCCTGAAATGCAAAATTACGAGGAGGACGATGCATGACCCTGAACGACCAGAACAAGGTGAAAGCGGCCGGTTTCACCATTATCCGCAAAGACGACTATCCGAATCCGAGAATCAAAATCAGCACAAAGCACAACGGAGGGTGGAAAACATACGGAGTGTATGAGACGAAGGCCGCGCGGGACAAAGCATTCAAGACCCTTTTAGAAAGCAACAAGATTATCAGTGACTAACCCTAAAAAACAATTAGAATCATGGAAGAGAGAAGCAAACAGACCGTGTTCATGACGGAAGAGGAAAAGGCCGAGTTCGAGGCTTTCCAACAGGCGAAAGCGAGAAAAGCGGCCGAAGAGAAGGCCAAAGCCGACCGCGAGATGTATAGGCAGATGGTGGACGAGGAGATCGAACGCTCCATTCCCGTGTTGCTGGGTATCAGCGAGGAGATCAAGGAGAGCAAACAGAAGGTGCTTGACAATTTCAAGGCTATACTTGCCATGAAGTCCGACCTGTTTAAAACGAAGATGCGCAACGACCAACGCAGTCATACCTTCACCAACAGCGCGGGCGACAAACGCATCACGCTGGGCGTGTATGTGACGGACGGTTACCGCGATACGGTGGAGGACGGAATTGCCATCGTGAAGGAGTACATCGCCTCGCTGGCCAACGACGAAAGACGCAGGCGTTGGTGAACATGGTGTTCCGGCTGTTGAGCCGCGACGCCAAAGGCACGTTAAAGGCCAGCCGTATCGTGCAGCTGCGCAAGGTGGCCGAAGATACCGGTGACGCACGGTTCATGGAAGGCGTGCGCATCATCGAGGAGAGTTACCAGCCGGAGGTGAGCAAGCAGTTTATCCGCGCCGAGATGAAAGATAGGAACGGCATGTGGAGACCAATACCGTTGGGAATGACCGAATCGTAAAGAATAAGGTCATGAATCGGGGCCGATGGCGATTCGCAGAATAGTCGTTGACTCCTTAAACAGGAAGTGCCGAAA